>JGI20225J20221_1000230_pt1 | contig 249687 bp, 225 predicted proteins | sample BioMet4_FD_20221 | JGI IMG/M metagenome (IMG submission 20221) | reverse complement strand
TGATTACTTCCATCGCTCCGTATACTCTCTATCATATCCTTAGTTCTCCTATCACTATCGAAGGCGCGATTACTTCCATTGGCGAACACGCTTTCGAGGGCACTTACTACAACGATCAGGATCTTGTCTTCTCGAATACCTCAGCCTTGACGACGATCGGCGACTACGCCTTCAAGGACTGCAATGGCCTAACGACCTTTAAAATCCCTGCTACCGTCACTTCCCTTGGCAAAGGGGTCTTCCTTGGCTGCGAAAGTCTCGTCACTTTCACCATCGACTCCGCTAACACCGCTTATACCGTTCTCATGGACCGCTTCTTAGCCCACCTCCCCACCCCAACGCAACCGGCGTTTACCATCGTGGCCTTCGCGCCAGCCAGTTTTAATGGCGGGCTTACCTTACCGATGACACCCGTGGTCTTGGATGATGACTTCTTTGGCCATAATGGCGAAACGAACGTCACCACCGTCATCGCGTCTCTCCTTTCCCTTAACGACACCGTCTTTTCTAACACCGATGGGATCGTCACGGTCGATCTCAGCACCTCCCCCTTCCAAACCGTCGTGAGCCACGCCTTCGAACATTGCGATAGCCTCGTGACGATCACTCTTCCTAATACCATCACCTCGATTGAGTCCGAAGCGTTCTTCAATTGCGTTAACCTCCAGACCTTCAGCTTCGCGGGCACGAAAGCCGAATGGGGCCAAGTGCAACTCGCCTCAGATTGGAACAAATACACCGGACTAACGAAGGTGGCTTGCAGTGATGGCGACGTCGCCATCACTCCTTCCTTCCCGGATTAATGAGCCTAAGGATGGTCAGCTACAACGCCGCCATCCTTTTCTTTGGCTCCTTTTAGCCTAATAAAATGAGTTAACTCTCCTTAGTGTGCTTATATCCTTATGGTTGATAAGAAAAAGAGGAATAACAATATTTGATTTCCTCCGTTATTTCCGTATTATTTTCATTTTTTAGCTGGTATCATTGACTTGGGCCCAAATGGCTTAAATCCGCTCTAGGGGGCAGAAGGACTAACGTTCCTCTGCCCCTCATTTTTTTATAAACAAGTGAAGCCAACGAAAGCGTATTTTGGGTTTAGGCAACTAACTTTTTGGTACGAATTCTCAAATGTCTCCTATATAAGAGTGAAGGAGGATATATAAAATGGAGAGATTAGCTACTGGAGAAATGACCGATTTTTTCATTTAATGCGTTTTACCAGTTTTTTATTTTTTTGGCAAAACGCATAAAGGTGACATATAATGATTTTGATGAATGAAAACTCATACGAAAACATCAATGATGTCCTGAAGAAAGGCTATCCCTATAGACGAAAAGAAATCTTCTCGCTTATAGAAAAAGTGAAGCCTCAATACACGGCCGCATCTTTTCGCTGGATCCTTGATGACCTTTTGAAAAGGGGAACGTTAAAACGTTTTGGGCGCGGACTCTATATGAAAGGGTGCGAGCAAGAAACCTATATGCCAGAAGTGCTTCCTTTGGAGCGGCGTGCCGTAAAAATCTTGCTTGAGCGTTTCCCTCTTGCTAAGATTGTCGCCTTTTCTTCCACCCTTTTAAACGAATGGCTTAATGAACTGGTTGCCCATGGGACCATCGTTGTCGAGATGGAAGAATCCTATCTTGATGATGCCTACTATTTGCTAAAGGAAAAGACCAAGGCCACCGTGCTTCTTAAGCCAACCGAAAAAGAAATTACTCATTACCGAGATGACGACACCATCATTCTTGAACCTCTTCGTTCAAGAGCCCCTCTCCTACGGAAGGACACAACCATCAAGCTTGAGAAACTGATGGTAGATCTTCTAGCCGATTCTTTCCTAACGTATTTCTTTTCGCCAAGTGAACTTCCCGCTCTCTATAAAACGATGAACGAACGCTACATCATTAACAAAGACGCCCTCTACGCTTACGCGACTAGACGGGGCGTTTACCAAGAATTAATTAGTCTATTGCCGAAGCAATAATGAAAAGAATAAAACATTGATTGACCAAGAGAATCTTTTTGAGTCGCACATAAACGATCTTCACCACCGCTATCCAACCGTCGCCAAAGAAGTATTTGAAATGAGCATGTATGCCTTTTGCCTCCTTCAAGTCCTCATCGATTCTGGGCTTGATTTCATATTCAAAGGCGGAACTTGCATGATGCTTCTTCTGGGCGGACCTAAAAGAATATCCACCGACATTGATATCCTTGTAAATCCTAAAACTGATTTGGCGCGCTACCTTGAACGAACGAAGAAAAAATATCCGTTCGTCTCGGTCCTAGACGCGACCAAGGATCAAACTGGTTTTATTAGGCACTACTCATATCCGGTTCCGAAAATCTTCGGTAGCCGCGGTCTTTCAATTAGACTAGATATATTACGCGAGAATAACCATTATGCCAAAATCGATGCTATACCTTTAAAATCTCCTTTGCTGATAACTTCTGGAGTCGTTCAATTAATAAAAGTTCCATCAATTGAGTGCCTTTTAGCCGATAAGTTGACAGCATTTGCTCCGAAAACAATCGGAGTTAATCCTGAAATGACCAGTTCTGGCATGCCGTTAAACAATCACTTGCAAGTGATAAAACAGTTTTTTGACGCAGGAACGCTGTTTGATTATTCATCAGACTTCGAATCATTGCGAACGACATACGCCTCCATCGCTACATGTGAAAGCTTTTATCGAGGGGGCGTATTCAGCGAAAAAGAATCTTTGCAGGACTCGTTTCTAGCCGCCTTATCTATCGCCACCAACGGGGAATACGACCCAAATACGTATTCCGCCGTCTATCGAAGCGGAATCGCCAGTTTAAATGACCATCTTTTCGCCGGTGGTTTTAATACTGTAAAAGCAAAACATTACGCGGCTAATGTGATGCTTTTGTCAGCCGGGATATTAAGAAATCAAAACATTTTTCTAACAACAATTTCAAATCAAAAAGGCTTCGTTTCAAAACCATATAACGGAATCAAGGCAATTAAAGACAAAGAAGACTTCAATAAAGCCGCTTATGCGATAAGACTATTTGACAAAAACGCCCGCTAAAGCAATGGCTTAAGCCGCTGCCTTCTCTTTTTCACACAGCGACTTCGCTGCTGACGCCTAAGCAGATATCGCTTTGGTCAAAGAGCAAGACGATGTGATAGTTCGTCGCGATCCACTGGCAAACCTTGATGGCGTTTCCATCTTTATCGACGCTCGAACTAATGGCGTTAGGAGAACCGGCCGCATGGACGATCTCCTCATAGGTCTTGCCTTTGAGGGTCCCTAAACCCAAGAAGGTGTTATTGAGCTTCTTGCCTGGGGCTCGGACCGCATACCAAATGACGAGGAACATGATGGCCCCGCCTAAGATCGATAAGCTCGTGATGAGGATATCCATCATCACGTAGTCGTTGGCCGCGTCGCTATATTGATCGAGGATTAAGAAAAGATTCATAACTCGTTTCCTTCTAGATCAAACGTGCAAGTCGTCAGGTGGGCGTGGTTTTTGACCCGCAGCATCAACGGATGGTTGGCGTTCACCGTGATGGGCTTAAGGAAAGGGCGGATGTTGCAGCCAAGCCCTATCCAGTTATTGCCACCGGGCTGGCGGTCTGTCTTGAAGGTATGGAGACCGGGACTCACCTTGAACTGAATCGTCTCCCCTGGATGAAGCACCCCGACGTTCTTCTCGTCGCAATAGACGTAGCACGGAATGAGCGAGCCGTTGAAGCTACTATCGCGCGTGATGGTGACATCGACTGAAATCTCTTCTGCCATATGTGTATCTACCTCTTTGCCCTCATTATCCAAAAGAAAAAGGCCGGAATGTGGCCAAAAGAGCAAAAGAAAAGAAACTAAGCGATCGTCAGGATGAACTGTTGGTGCCCAATGGTAGGAACAGAATGGTTCTTACGCCACAAGGCCGCCCAATACGTCACGACTTGCCCAGATGCCCCGACATCATGGATCACCACGGTGTAGACCGGCTTATGCTTATCGGCGATCGTAAATTCGATGACATCGGGTCCCGCGTTATTAATCATACCCATGGTATCCAACCACAATTCGTTATCAAGGCTAAGGGTCCCTGTATTTTCAATGACGGCGTCAAGAGAGTAGGTGCCAGGACCTAACGTGGCGGTATAGCTGCCCTGGTAAAGCAGCTTGACATCCTTAATGCCTGGGAAGACATCGCTATCGAGATCACCATCCGGGTTATCGACATGAAAGAAGCCACTCGAACTCACGACCATGGCGTTCTTATTGACGGCGTGGAGCGACACCGAACAGCTCTTGCCACCGGTGACGCTCGAATCGATGGTGACGGTTTTGGTGTCTTTGCTTAGGGTGACGCCGCTAAGAGGGGTTGTGATCTCAAAGGTGATATTGCAGCCATTGTCTTCGAAATAGTTCTCGGGTGTCGAAACATAGCTAAGGGCATGGGTTCCGGGCTTCAAAGGAGCACTATGGATGATTTTATCAAAGGTGATATCGAGATACTTCAAACCCGGGAAGTTTTCATTCACATCGGTGCCACTAGGATTCAGAACGGAGAACTGAAGATTCTTTTCCGTTTCTTCGGCATATTCTTTTGGGTGCAGGACATTAAAGGCTCGGACACTCACAGTGAAGACACCCATATTCGGCATGGTGGAAGGAACATGGACGAATTTTTCGGTGTAGACATCAGTATCCGTGACGGCAACGTTTAAGGGTTTGGTGTCCTCGGTGATATACACTTCGAACTTATATTGGTCGCTATTCTCTTCCGTGAAGGCAAAGCCCTCGGCGCAAACCTCCACCACATAATCGCCCGGTGCGGCTTGAAAGGAACGGGTGGCCTTGGTTTCCTTAGTCTCGAGATATAAGTGCTTTAAGCCCGGAATATTAATCGAGAGATCGGGCGTCGAATCGACGGAAGTCGAATCAACGGAAGTCGAGGAAGTGCTGTTATTGCTCGAGCCATTCGAGGAAAGGCTCGTCGAATCGCCATTAGACGCGGATAAGGAAACGGAAGAGCCATTATTGATGGCCGAGGCTTTTCGGTAGATTAAGGGAAGAGTGATGCCTAGCGAAATACCAATAACCGCGATAGCCAAGAGAAGAAATCCTAAGGGGCTTTGAAAGAAAGACTTTTTCTTCGCGACCAAGTCAGGAGAAGGGGCTGGCGTTAAAGGGGCAATAGGCGTTATAGGAGCAACCGTGCCATAAAGGAAGGTACTCGGCGTCAAAGAATAATAAGAGAGAATCTTGCCAAAGGCCTCAAAAGTCGGCAAGCTCGTGCCGGCCTCATAATGGATAATGGTGTTCTTGCTGACCCCAAGGATTTCGGCTTCTTTCGCGATCGAAAGATGGGCGTTCGTGCGCAAGGTGACGAGATTCGCGCGGAGCAAATCCTGATTGAGCGGCTCTGCCCCCACCGCGGGCGTTTCGCCTTCGCGACAGGCTAATAAATCGTCCACCGACAATGCCAAAAGATTAGCAAGGGCGGGCAACGAGGAGATAGCAATCTGGGATTCGCCGGATTCGAATTTGCTGATGGCCTGAACGGTATAGCCTAAAGCATTCGCCAAATCGCTTTGGCGAAGGTTAAGTTTCTTCCTTCGCGTAGTGACAAAGGAAGCTAAGCTAGGCGTATCCGTGTACATATCTAGAAGTTATTTTATAACTTTATCATTAAATTGTCGCTTTTTTTCATAGGCCAAAGTGGAACCCAAGGGAGCCCCTAGAAAGTTGAGGGCCGCATTTCGGCCTTCAGGATTGCCTATCAGCCCGTATATTTTACGATATAAGAGGTGTCTTCCATCCCCTAAACAAAAAGAAGCCACAATGACTTCTTAATGAAAATGGTCTTAATTAGTTAGCCTTGGAGGCAGAGGCGTTCTTTTCTTTCTTCGCGTCGACGGCAGAGATGACCCCTACTGTCGAAGCAAAAAGAAGCGAGACACCGCCGAGGACCCATAAAGCCACACCGCTATAGGCGAGAGCCCAAAAGGCCGTCGAACGATCGTTATAGGCTTTCTTCTCAAAAGCCACCGAGTTCATTCTCTCCAGCAAGAAGGCATCGCCTTTCATCACGACATTATCGGTGGCTAAAGAATTGGACAAGAGAGCGAAATTATCAGCGGAAAATTGAGTATAGAAAGGATAAACAGGATTGGTTAAGGTTAAATCTTTTGTCGTCAAAGTGCCGCCCTTCATTAACGTGAAGGAAGCTTTTGAAGGATCACCAGTTTTCGGAGCGTAGGTCATATCGCCGACTAAGTGATCATTCTCCGGCGTGTCGACAAAATCGAAGGTGATAAGGAATTCGTCGGTGCCCACCGCGGTCGAGACCTTTAAAGAAAAAGCGTCGTGGCTATTGATGAGGTGGTTAACCGTATAAACGTAAGTCCAAGCGGAACTAGATGAGGTATAGGCCTTGTTCGAGATGACAGGCACGATGTTAGCGTCCGTCGCCTTGGTCTCGAGCACTTCCAAAAAATGCTTATATGGTTCGCTAAATTGATACTCCGCCGCTTTAACGGAAGAGTGGCTGCACCATAAGGCCGTGCCGACCCCCGTAAATAAAATCGTCGCGGCGCCTGCGGCACTGAGGCAAATAACGGCAGTTTTCTTTTTCATGAAAGGATTCCCCTATTCCAATCAAGCAGTTGTGGAACCGACAATTATAGAACCCCCATTTCCGCTAAAACAATAAGAAAATGTAAAGCCTGCATCACGCGGTCTTTTTTAAAGGTTTTTCTTTCAAATATCGATGGTCAAAAAGAGATATCCACCACTTCTATGAGAACTGGAGACACGCTTATCGAAGCGAAGGGAAGAAACACATTAAGAAAAATGTCGATCACGCATTAGGATGTTTGATGTGTTTAACCCACTTGATAGTGACTACAAGGCCAAAGACCAAAGAGGCCGCCGCGGAAGCTAAGCAAAGGGCCGCCGCAGTGGCTTCTGCGCTTTTTTTGGCCGTCTCTTGGGCCAAGGATTCACGATAATCGCGGACCGAAGTGGCCCGTTCGAGAAGGAAAGCCTTGCCATTCATGGTGACGGCTTCGTATTTTAGGGCTTCCGAAATAATCAGAAAATCATCAGCCACCAAAGACTCATAATACGAAGATAAAGTATAATTATTGTCGATATAATTGAGCGATAAAACGCCATCGTAAGTCAATTCGAAATGCCCTGAGCCATAATCCGAACTCGGCCTTGCAGAATCGACATATTCAAGCGAGCCCTGGCAGCCATAAAAGCCCGAGTAATTGTAATTCGAGGAGAAGTAGAGCCAGGACTTGAAGGACTTCGTGCCGTCATCTTTCGTAACCTTAATCGTGAATTGCTCTGGCTTTGTGCGTTCCGCGCTGAAACTTAATTGCCACTTGGCGGAGGTCGCGTCTTTCGCGGGGGCTTCAAGTTTCAAGAGGATCTCACTGCCGCCATCATCCGGCACTTCTTTCATAGCGTCGATGAAATAGCCATATTGCTCCGAGAAATGATAAGAACTGGTATAAGGGGTATTAGCCTTTTTTGAACAAATGAAAACGAAAGGCGTCGTGACGAGGAAGACCACGGAGGCCACGCTGAGACAGATGATGGTTTTCGTTTTGTTCATAGAGGCCCCTTTCTAATCCGCCGAAACATTATAAAAGACAAAAGGCGTCTCTCACAACTAAAGGTCGAAATAGTGGATTCTTCTTTTTTATGTAGGAATAATCCTTAGGCGGTGCGAAAATTTAATTAGAGGCAGAAACATGAAGAAACTGGAACCCATTCGTCTTTTCGATCAGTTGGACCAAGTGGAAACGACGTTCGAGTTCTCGGGAGAACCCACACCCGATGAAATCGCGGATTTCGTAAACTGGGTTTGCTATGTTCCAGAAGCGCTCGACCCCATCTTGGAAGCGAAACGGGAGAAAGCCCACTCGCGAAAAGATATCAATCTAGCCTATAAAGCCTGCTTAGCGTTATTGATCTATGTCGCTTATTTTCGCGGCAAAATCAATCCGCTTCAATACTGTTATCTCTATCACGCCTCCATGGCCTACAATATCGCCCCTTTAGACCTTGAGAAAATGGAAACATACGCCCGAAACCTTATGACGAAACGAAGAAACACTTTGCTTTCTTATTTCGCCCTCATTAAGGAATATCGGACCACCTTAACGAAAGAAAACGCCCACTTCTACGATGACTTCCTAAAAGGTTGCTGGGCTCTTATCTATTGCAACCCGCCGTTTGACGAAGAAGGCTATAGCATTATGACGCCCTTCTATGATAAAGACGTTGATGATTTCCCAAGTGATTTCCGCGATATCGAAAGACACGACGAAAAGTAAAAACCTCACTTCTTGCCATAATGGGTTAAACAGGCAAGAATTTCGACGTTGCCTTGATTAATCCGATAGACAAGACGATTCTTTTCGTCGATGCGGCGGCTCCAAAAAGAAGCTAAATCGCCTAATAAGGGTTCGGGTTTCCCTAGACCCACGTTGCCATGACGGGCAATATCTTCCAAAATGATATTGACTCGTTTTAAAGTCTTCTTGTCATTGGACTCCAAAAAGAGATAATCCGCCCAAGCGTTAGGGGTGAAAAGGAAATTCATTTCTTCCCCTCGGACTCAAGAGGATGAGAAACCGCCTTCCCCTCCTCCAACTGCTCCTTGCTCGCCATAAGCCAATCGTAGTTAGCCTTGTTGCCCATCGTGGCGATGTTGGTGATGAGATTGTTATAAGTGTCCTCGCTCATAAGAATGATGTTCTTCCTATCTTTTCTTGTGATGGTGGCCGTTTCATATTCGTCGCTGATGCGGTCGAGCGTTTCCTTCATGTGACTACGGAAATGAGAATAATTAAGGGCAAACATGGATTGGGTCCTCCAAGAATTAGGTACAATTTATTGTACTTTATTATTGTAGGGCAAAGAAACATGTTCCTCAAATATCTTCTTCCGTCCTGCTAAGAACGTTTCTTCCATTCGAGACCACCCACTAATAAATAGGAGATTTATTGCAAAAAGTACCAAAAATCGCGCTATGAATAAACGCCTTATTTTTAAATTAATAGATGATGTAATCTTTTAGGTCTTTTTCGACGGTTCGTTTAATGACTTGAAGACGTTTCTCACACTTTTTCATCGGCAAACCAAATTGCTTAGCAAGAACAAGCAAATCGTCTTCTTCCGGATTCCCTTTACCATTAATGGATAATTCGTGTTCTTTTTTAACATCAGGCGGAGTTAAATCGAAAAATGGCGCTAGCGTATAACGCTTCTCGCTTTCATCATAAATAAACGAAAAGTTTTTCCCGTGATCATCGTAGTTATGAGAGAAAACATTGAAACACATTATTGAAAAAACCTGTTCCATCTCCTCTTCTGTCCCACCAAGGGTTTTAGCGACATTAAAAAGATGCCCATAATCAAGAACGGGGTGGTCGGTAGAAATCTCTAATATCTCAGACAAACTTATAACATGAATCCGACGTTTTCCTTTGCGATCGAACCTAAGCGAACCGTAGAATTCTTCACCATTGATTTCAAAAAGCTTCCCTTGAGGAACGTTGATACCTAGTTTGGCGGCACAATCGCGATAAGACTTTTCTCCCAGACCAATTCTTCGGCTATCAAAACGGCCCGGAAATTTGATAATCCATTCTTCGTCGCCACATTTAAGATTTATTTTCGGACGAGCGCCGCCAGAGCTTCCTCCGGCTCCATAGAGAATCTTTAAACCTTTTTCGTCTTCTTTGATAAGCAAAGCGTTAATGTCATGAGAAATTCTCGCTAAATCTTCGCGCTTCACATCATCGCTTTCCCCAATTGAAGGAAGATATGACAGGGCGCCCAAAGAATGTTCATCGAGCAATGACAGGCATCCTATTAAGGGAACCGTTTCTGGATTTATATCGTTTTGACGAAGAAAAAGATCACGCAAATAAGCGCCCCATTTGCCTGGAAGAGAGCCGGCAAAGACTCCAAACAAGCCACCGAATTCTTGATTTTGACTGATAAAAAGGCCTTTAGATAAAGGAAGCGAGAATGGTGAAATAGGAAATCCTCTTTCGAGCCAAATATCAGAATACTCAAAACCGATTACGCCATCTTTTTCCGCTAAAATACCGACTTCAGTGCCATTATAAAGCACTCGCAACGACCTAGGAAAAGACAAAGGTTTCATAACATGTCCTTTATACTAGAGAAAGAAGGTTTTGAAAGCAATTGGTCCAAATCTTTTTGGTATCCAAGAGCATCGATGATTTTCACCATGGAGGAAAAACTTATCTCGCCTGTTTTCTCAAAGCGTCTGATGGTCGCATAAGGAACAAGACTCAATTCAGCTAATTGCCTTTGGGTTATCTTCTTTTCTTTCCGACGAGTTTTTTCGCGAAGGCGGATTTCATCGACGATCACACCGATGGGTTTAGAACCAACCAAGCCATTTATATCGTAATTGTTCATTGCTAATAGGATAGCGTTTTTATCTACATTATTCAATATATTGCTATCCTGTTAGCGTTTTTATATAAGGGCTTTTCTCATCAACTAGCAACTATACCTCCCACCAATAAATAGGAGATTTCTTGCAAAACGTACCAAAAATCGTGTCGATTGAATAACGAAATTGCTAGTTGTGTTATGCGTTAGACACAAGACCTTAGTTTTCGATTAAAGTCACAATGCTGCTCGGGGCGTGAAGTTTCGGGTCGTTCTTCAAGGCCAACTCGAAACGAGTCTTTTGGGTCTCCGAAACTTTCTTGTAGCCTAAAAGCAAAGAGAGATTCTTGTATAACGCATCCCGTTCCATCGGCCCATTCCGCCACAGCTCCTTTTCCATGCCATCTTGGATTTCCTTTAAGTGGATGTCTTCGATGGGAAGAGGAACGCCGCTGGAGGGATCGACGGTCCGGAAAGCGAAGGGGTCTTCTTTCGTGTTCACATAATAGAAGCCCTCGTCTTCCACCACATCCGTGAAAGCGCATTGGCCTAAGAGGTTCTTGATGACGGCGGCTCCCCTAGCGGGTGCGGTCGCTTCATCGCCTAGACACGCTAAACGGCGGTAAAGCGTTAAGGCCGAGACTGGCCCTTCCATCATGATGTCGGCGTAGAGCGTTCCTTTTAAGACTTGCTCGGTGCAGCTAAGGAAATAACGGCCCCCGCGAGTCGAAAGATAGGGTTCCGCCAAAGTGGCGCTCTTGAGATAAGGTTTATAACGGCTCGTCGAAAGACCTTGCTTAGGATCGATGACGGTCGTCGAAAGGTTCGTTTCTTCGTGAGGCTCGTCGCTTCCGGAATCCTCTTCCTCTTCGCCACCGCTCGGGGTGCCAGGATTGTTGTCGTTCCCGCTCCGCAAGGCCTTCAAGACCAAAGCCTTTTCAGCTTCTGGATTCTCGGCGAAGCACTCGGAATAGACGCGGAGATACTTCCAGCCCATGTTATGGAGCACGAACGGACGGAGCTCTTCTCTATCGCGGGCGTTCTTCGCGTCCTTATAGAGAGTGCCATCGGTTTCGATGGCCCAATCGTGATCTAAGGAGTCACCCTTCCGGATGGCGAGTTGGACGGAGCCATGGCTAAAGCCAAAGCCCTCGTCGACCGTGTAGCCTTGTTCCTTAAGGAATGCAGCGAGGCTCTTAGCAATGGCATCATCGTCTTGGCTCGTGGTCTTCGCGGCCACGGGGTTCGCGGCAAAGTCGAGGTAGTTCTTTAATTGCCTCGCCCCTTCGGAAGCGGTCTTGCTGGTATCGATGTCGCTGCCATGGATGCTGGTGACGAGTTCAAGGGCGTATTTGGCACGGGTGATGGCGACGTTTAAGCGTCTTTCGCCGCCCTCGTTATTGAGCGGACCGAAACGCTGGTAGAACCGGCCGTCTTTGTCTTTGCCATAGCAGACACTGATGATCATGATGTCCCGTTCATCGCCTTGAACCGTTTCAAGGTTCTTGACGAAGAAGGGCTCTTCTTTCATCGCAAAGAGAGTGTTATCCAAAGACTTGTCGCTTAAGCGCCGCGTCTCCACTTTGTCATCGATAAGGTTCATCTGGGCTTCCGAGAAGGCCACGACGCCAATGGAACGGAGAGGATATTCGTGACCAAGTTTGAAGACAAGATCAGCGATATAGGACGCTTCTTTTTCGTTCGTGCGCTTGCCCGCTTCGTAGACCCCATCGGCTAAATAATGAAGATGGATGCCATCTTCTTCTTTCTTACTGGCAGCCGGGAAGCTATATAGCGCGGAGTTATAGAACTCTTTGTTGCTAAAAGCGATGAGCTCTTCGTTCTTGCTCCGGTAGTGCCATAAGAGCCGTTCTGGCGGGAGATAGGCGGAGGCTAAATCGAGAATGGACTCAAGCGAGGAATCGTCTTCTTCGTAATCTTCGTCCGACACCTCACTCTCGTCTTCGGTGGCGACGAAGAAGGACGTCGGCGGGAGCTGACGGCTATCGCCGACGATGATGGCTTGCTTAGCCCGATAAATGGCGCCTAAAGCGTCCTCGGGGTAAATCTGCGAGGCTCATCGAAGACGACGAGATCAAACTGGGCTTCGGGCAAGAGATACGTGGCGACCGATAAAGGCGACATGAGGAAGACTGGCTTGATGTTGCTGACAGTCGAGAAATAGTGCTGCAAGAGATAACGGGTGGGCATGAGACGGGTACTCTTTTGAGCCTCGCGCATGATCATGCCGACGGGGGAAGCCCCACTCTGGTTATTGGGATCGGGGCGACGGGAACCAACCCGTTCCGAAATCATAAGGGTGCTGATCTTGTATTGCTCTTCGTCGAGGAGACTAAATTTGGCAACGAGCTTCTCATGTTCGGCCCGACTGAACTTCGCGAGCAAAGGACTCTTCGCAATCTGCAAATGGATCTCCTCGACGAGGAAATCCTTCTCGTAGATGCGCGGCAAAGCTTCACTAGGAAGCGAGGCGGAGAGGGACTTATTGAGGAAATCAAGGAGGCCTTTATTCCTCGCCTTATCGAGCCAATCGCGATAGAGCGACACTTCGCGGGCGTCGACGAAATACGGCTCTAAGCCTTTAAGGATGGCCAGGACTTCGCTGTAATCGAGCTTCGCAAGATTCTTCTTGCTTCCCGTGAAGGAAGGCTGGAGGGCTTTATAGCAGGTGACGAGTTTCTTCGTCTTGCCACTATATTCACTCGCGGCTTTCTTGAGGTTGGCCCTGAAGTCAAGCTTCTCGTAGACAGGTTTGTAGGCGTTAAGGAAATAGCCTTTCTTGCTGGCGGACTCCAAGTAATCGATGAGGGCAATCATCTGGCTAAAAGAGGTACCTAAGCCTTCGTCATAGCTCTTATCGAAGGGGACAAGATTGTCTTTTAAACTCTTCTTAAACAAGGCGACATCGTGGAGATAGGTTAATTCCCGTTCGAGAACCTTGAGTTTCTCTTCGCGGCTGCCCTTAATGAGAACGACCTTTTTCAACCGTTCGCCATTGGCTTTGAACTTCTTGTTGAAAAGGAAGAAAACGCCATAGCCTTTCTTCTCTTCGCTAACGAGGTTAGTCAAAGCGGGGATATCCTCGACGAGATTAATTTCCCCATCGAGCGCGTGGGCTTCGCTGGCCAAACGGGTTTGCTCCGCTTCAAGGGTGACAAGATTCTTACGGACGGCATCGCGGGTGGCTTTTGCAAAGAGGGATTGGGGTTCAAAAGACAAGGCGGCGATGGCTTTTACGAAAGATTCATAACCTTCGTGATCGTCGAGACTGGTTGGGGCTTTGCCTAACAAAGAAGCCAGTTTTTCCTCGGTTTTCGGAAGCGAAGAAAGCGTCTCCTCGCAGATTGGCGTCTTCTTCGTCAAAGCATCCTGCAGTTCATAGCTATACGGGCGCGGATCGAAATCGGCGATGGGGGATTTGCGATAATCGTAGCCAAAACGTTTGGCGAAGGAATCGTATTTGCTAAGCAACTCCACCGCCTCATCGAGGAACTTCTTGTCTTTGCTATTGATGGCGGGGACAAGATAGCCTGAGGGATCGGTGTCGCTTAAAGAAAGCAAGCGGGCCACGAGTTCATAGAAGGAAAGGCTGCCGAAATCGGTGGGGGCATGAATCGCGGAGGCATACTCGTCGAGACTCACCCGGCTCTTCACGAGCGAGACGATGTCGTCTTCCGCCTGAGGGCTTGGCTTCTCGGTCTTCATCTCCAAGGTCTTCGCTAAATCAAGGAAGACCCGTTTCTTATCCGTCTTATCGCTATGGAGTTCGAGACAATAGGGCTCAAGACCCACTTTCTTGAGGTTGCCATAGACGACTTGCAAGGCGGCGAGTTTCTCGGACACGAAGAGAACCTTTTTCCCTTCGTAGAGCGACTCGGCGATGATGTTCGTGATGGTTTGGGATTTGCCTGTTCCAGGCGGCCCCTGGAGCACGAACGATAAGCCATCTTTGGCCATCTTGATCGCGTAAAGTTGGCTGCTATCGGCCAAACAAACGTTATGGAACGCCACTTCGTTAAGGGGCTTGCCATCGCTCGGGATGGCGGGCAAAGGCGCTCCGCCTAATAAACGGTTCACGACGGGGTTAGCAATGATGGTCTCGTGATTATTCTTGAGGTCGAGATACATGCTCATCTTCTGGAAAGAGAAGGTGCTTAAGGCGGCGCTCGAGGAATCCAAGGACCAGCCTAAACGAGCCACCAAATCGGCGATGGATTTGAGGTAACTCTCGTAATCCATCTCGGGGGTGAACGACGGAAGATCGAGCTTATAGACGCTCTTGCAATAATAGGCGAAGGTGGGGTTTAGTTCCGCCTCGTCTTCAGAAGCGTGAATAAAGTAGGGCTGAGCGGGGCCACCGCCTTCGAGCAGCACCGGCACAAGGAGCAACGGAGCCTTCAACAATTCTTTGGTTTCGGGGTCTTTATAGGATAAAAAGGCAAAGGCGAAATAGAGGATGTTCGTGCCTTTTTCCTCTAAGGATGAGGCGGCTTTATGTGACAGGCTTCTCACGATGGGACGCGAGGGGAAATCGCTCCGATAAAGGAGCATTTGGTTGCTGGTGAGTTTGTTGGCGTATTTGGCCAAAAGCTCGTCGCGGTTAGGAAGCGTGCCATCGTCTTTCGCCACCACATCGATGATTTTGATGGGTGAAGATGACGAGACGAGTTTGTTATAAAGAGACGGGGCGCTCGGGCACAGGAGCTCCAACGCCCCTAAGCGGTAATAATGAAAGTTCAGCAAACGGTTCCGCTTGCCGAGATCGAGCAGCCTTTTCTCGTAGAGAGATAACTTATCTATACCCATGTGCCAATGAAACGCTCCGAAATTAAGGATAGAACATATTTCTATCCTCGGCACCCCAAAAAATCAAAAAACTAGGCTTGGTGGGGTAAAGAAAAGGGCGAAGTAACGATTCTGGTACTTCTAATCCCTTCAAAATAGACCCAAAACAACCCTTTTACGTACATAGGCACGCGAAATGTTTTAACTTCTTTCTTGCTTAATATTAGAATTACTATATCTAGGAGGAGGGGGACTTTATGAATATTGCCGCCGCCGTCTTAATTGGATTAGGACTTTTCTTAAATATCGCCGCATTCGTTTTAATGGGGATGCCAAAACTTGTGACCGCCGTGGGTGACACGGCTGTCATCGGCACGGACGAACACAACTTCGCCATGTTCCAAAATGGCTTCAAAGATATCTTCGCCGGCCTCGGCGCGGATTTCAAAAACATGTTCGACTTCAAAGGGATGCTCGCTGCCGCTAATACCAATGGCACTTCGATGTATGTCTACATCATCTTAGCCATCGCTGGCGTTTCGGCCATCATGCTCATCATCCATCTCATCGTTCTCATCGTCCACCGCAAAGGTGGTTCCTTAGGGCCTGGGATTCTCTATCTCGTCACCATCTTCACCATCTACATGATGCTTGTGATTTATCTCGTCCCAGTCGCTATGGGCCGCACTTTCGAGAAATGGGATAGCGCCACGAGCGCTTGGGTCAAAGCCGACGAAACGACGGACTTCAAGACCATGATCGCTTCCTGCCAAGAGGGCGGTTATGCTGGCAACGCCGCCAATAAGACCAAACAGTTATTGCTCATGCCGCTCTATATGACCGGCGGAGCGTTCTTGCTCTCCTTCATTGGTTTCCTTCTCACCTTCATCTTCTCTTGCAAGAAAAAGAAGACGGTTGTCAACACTGGCGTCACCGCCAGCAATGGTCAGCCGATTCAAGTCGTCGTTCAGAATGTTCCAGGCAAAGACAGAATCATCGTGATTCCGGGACCCACTCCGCGTGAGCAAGGCCCGCAGATGGTCCAATATCTCAATACCGACGATAGCGAAGAAGCCGAAGATCCTTATGCCACGAGCGACGATGTCCGCCAGGCCATCCGCAAGGAACTGCAGGCCCGTAAGAACGGCACCGCTCCTACCGACGATTCGTTACAGCAAGTCCCACCCGCCAGCAACTACATGACGGAAGACGAAGCTCGCCAAGCCATCCGCGATGCGATTGCCCAAAAGGCCAATAAGCAATAACGGCTAAACGAAAACCTCGCTGCGAAGTGATGCATACCAAGTTGCTTAAATTAAACTGGTAACACCAAAAAACAAGCCTGAATGGATGCCCGACCAAATGTGTCTCATGACACGCGATGGCGGGCATCTTTTTCTTTATTTAATGCCCGCGAAAAAGAAACGCCAAATTTGCGGTTTGCAGTTACTTAATTTTTAATGGATAATAAATTATACGAAACATAAGAAAGGCTTATTCATCATGAAAAACCATTTTCTCATTTTGGCCGCCGCTTCCTTTTTGCTTGCCAGTTGCGGCGGCTCCTCCACCACTTTGTCCTCTTCTAACAAAGGGACCACGGAGACGACCACGACGAGTTCCTCCAATTCGTCGAAATCCTCGACTGGCCAATCCTCAAGTAACACCGCCGAAAGCAGCAAATCCTCGAGCGATAGTTCCTCTACGAGCACGAGTTCCTCAACCGGAGGCAGTTCCTCCTCAGGCACTTCATCCTCTAGCAATTCTTCCTCGAGCGATTCCTCTTCAAACGGAAGCTCTTCCAGCACTGACCCGACCCCAACGAGCATCGTTGATCAGCTTCCCGGCGAAATGGGCAAGATGACTTTCTATTTCGTCTATAAGAGCGAAGAGACGGTCGAGAATAAAGCAACGCCCCTTGATGATGAGCTCTCCTTCTATCTCACTGGCAGTTTCTGCGCGACCTATGATTCCGAAGCCGACAAGATGGTGTGGCCCTCAGGTTTAGCCGCGCTGGAGATGACACGCTTCCAGCAAACAGACTATTTCTATGTCCAAATCGATTGGGCTTATAACCCTTCTGCCTATCCGGGCACGGAAGGCGGATACGACTACCAGATTCTCGTTGGCTATAACAAGTCGAGCGGTCTCCGCTCCTTTCAGGAAGGCCTTATTTGGGATGATTCCTTCAAATCCAATTCCGAACAGGAACTTGGAAGCGCGAACCCCACCTACGTCTACGAAGGCTTTTCAACCGAACAAAAGATCTCGCTAGGCACCCATCAGTTCGATGAGCTCCCCAACACCGAGATTTTCTCCTATAGCCGCACCTTCACCATCAGCGGTATTCAATCCTATAACAACATCTACATCGCTGGTTCCTTCGATAACTGGGTCACCGCCTTTGACGATGACCATAAGCTCACGCGAGGCGTAGCGGAAGGCCACACGGACGAATTCACCTATGACTTCGGGAACACCATCGAGGCCTCCGTCATCGAATACAAACTCGTGGTCGCCAATTCGGCCACCGCGTCTTTCTACAAATACGTAGGCACTTATAGCGGAACCCTTAACGCAAACAACAACCCCATCATCCCGGACGCCTCGCCCTCTGACACCGCGAACATCACCACCTGGACTTTCCCTTCGCAACACTTTGATCCCACCACTCTCGTGAATATCACCATCAAACTTTACATCCCTTCGCTTGAGGCTAGTTACCCTCATTACGTCAATAGCAGCATTGATGGCTGGGAGAACAACGTCCATAAGATGGACAAAGTCGAAAACGAGGACGCTTGGTCCTACACGTACGTTAATGCCGACCCGAGCAAGACTTATGAGTTGGGCTTCTCCTACAAGGATGGCACGACTTTCAAGTGGTTCGACGATTCGCCTTATGGAACCGCCGAAGGATCGCACCATAACTTCACCATCGACGTTGGCACCGCCTCTATCACCTTCGCTTTCGAGGGCGATTCCACGACCGGCTGTTTGCCCGTCAACCTCGACAACACCCTGACCTTGAGCACGAATATCGAGATCCCGACCTATTTCCACATGATGGTGACTGGAGCATTCAATAACTACAATAACCGAGAGTATGAGATGACGCGCGTTGACAACACCCACTTCTCAATCGACCTCAGCGCCGTTACGATCAGCGCCACCGATTTCCAGTTCGTCATCAGCCGCGGCGCCGGCAACCCCGAAGGGGCTTGGGATCCGAAGTTTGTCTTCGCCGAACGCCGTTATACAGTGTCTTGCGTCGCCATCCAAGGCACCTTCGACGCGACCCAGTTCCCAGCCGACCCGACGGACACCTATAACTTCACGGTCACTCTCAATCAGCTCCCAACAGATTTGCCAGAGGGCGACACCGTCTCGATGAAGCTAGGCAACGACAATCTCACCTGGGTCTTCTATCCTGTCACCTCCGCCAGTGGCTTCTATATGGCCGTCGTCTACTATCTTGCTCCTGGCACCTATCATTTCGGCTTCGCCCCCATGAAGAGCGATGGCACCCAGGACCTCACGGCCACCACCAACTGGAATGGCGACTACTCGGTGACGATTGGCTCCGCTAACGTGATCTACGACTTCAACAATGTGACCACCTTCGCGGGTGGCTTATGGACCTACACCGCTCGCTAAACTAGATTCTAAAAACCAAAAAAGGAGGGTCGATCCCTCCTTTTCCTTATCGGTTAATGAACGTTGTCTTCCATTGCAATGCCATTAACGGCCGCACGAAAGCATTTTGTCCCGAATCAAATGTCATTGAAGACCATCATATACATATCGCAAGGGACGCCATAGCTGTTCTCGACGATTTCGCTGGTCTCGACGTTCATGCAACTCTCATTGCGAAGCGAGCAAAGCGTAGCTCCGGCGGGGATGACGACATTGGAGAAAGACACATGGATGACGCTGACCTCTTGGCCCTTTATGACGGTAGTCGAAGAAGAACGCTCATTCGTGGTAGCCTGAATGGTTCCGCTGATATCGCCGCCATCACCCCAATACGTTAGATAAGGCGCGGGGCGATATCGACCAATCAAACTGGTATCAAGCATATAAAGATCGAGGGCCTTCAAAGGATTGAACTGCGGATTGATGTTTATATGGGCGTATTCTCCAACCAAAGAAATGCACTTATAAGTTTCGGTGGTTGGCGTTTTCTCATAAACGCTATCGACCTTTTTGTAGTAACGGACCCCTCCAACGTTGCAGTGAGTAAAAGTAAGTTGGTAATCCTGGATGGTTCTTGTGTATTCATCATCGCCCGTCATCTTCCAGACGATGCCGTCTAGCTCACTATTATTGGAGTCGAGATAGAAAACCAAAGAGCTGCCAGTGAAAGAAGATGAACTGCTCGTGGAGGCCGAACTTTCGGACGAAGAGCTCGAGGAACTAGAAGAAACAGAAGCCGACGAGGCGCTTGAGCCAGTGCTTTCCGAACTGGATGAAGCGCTTGTTTCCGTGCTTTTGGCGTTCGAGGAAGTGCTCGTGGTTTCTTTCGTACTCGTTGAAGCGCTCGCACTTGATGAGACGCTGCTATTGTCGCCACACGATGCCAATAAGGTGATCGGGAGTGCAATTAACCAAATGATTCTTTTGTCCATACAAAAATCCTCTAGCCATATGATAAAAGGAAAACGATTAACCAATTACCGCCAAAAGGATAAAGAAAACGCCACCTCGAATACCCTTTTGGGTGAGATGGCGTTTTTGGGCTATTACCAAATCGTCACGCGCTTACTCGGCGCAAGATACATCTGATCTTTCTTCGTGACTTTGTAGGTCGCGTACCACTCAGGGAAGTTGCGCGGCTGCATATTGGCCCGTAACTCCGTGGGCGAATGGACGTCGACGGAGAGAAGAAGCTGCTGGTATTGCTCGCGGGCTTTTTGGCACCAGACACGAGCCCAGTTCTCAAAGTAATCTTGGTAGTTCGGCTCTTTAAGCTCTTTCACAAGAGCCAGCGTGACCGCCATGCCGCCGTTATCGGCGATGTTCTCGCTCACGACGAGTTTGCCATTGACCTTGCTGCCCGCAAAGGCGATGCCATCAAACTCTTTCACCATGTTCTTGGTGAGAGCCTTGAACTTCTTGAAGTCTTCTTTGGTCCACCAATTCTTGAGGTTGCCATTTTCGTCGCACTGGGCGCCGTTATTATCAAAAGCGTGGCTGATTTCGTGGCCAATGACGGCTCCGATGCCACCGAGGTTGGCGCTCCGGCTCTGCTTTAAGGAATAGAACGGAGCCTGCAAGATGGCGCTCGGGAAGGTGATGTCGTTGCTATACGGATTGTAGCAAGCGTTAACCATATCGCCCGGCATAACCCAAAGGGTTCTATCGACGGGCTCAAAGAGCTTATTAAAGGCATAGACGGATTTCTCGTGATCGATTTCTTCCATGGCGGCGAAGAAGGAAGTGCCTTCTTCGACGGTCAAGGTGTCATATAAAGGCTGAATCTTATCGGGATAGCCCATCTTGATGACCATCGTCGAGAGTTTTAGGATGGCTTTCTCTTTGGTGGCTTTGGCTAAGAAACGGTTATTGGCCATGCGTTTTTTGTACATCTCGATGATGCTCTTCACCATGTCCACCACGTCTTTCTTCGCCTCTTCGCCAAAGTAGGTCTTGCCATAGTAGAGACCCACTGCCTCATTGAAGGCATCGTCGGCATTATGGAAAGCCTGTTTCTCAATCGAGGAATCAGTGGCTAAGCCGATGAGGGTTCTCCGATAGGTGTTGCCTAAGGTGCGGAGAGACTCGCTTAAATACCCGCAAGAGGAAATGAGGGCTTTGACGTAGGCCCAATGCTTATAGAGGACAAAGGTGTCCGCGTTATAAAGCGACTGGAAGTTCTTTAAGAAACGAGGATCATAGACAATCACCTTCGAGGGTAATTTTCCATATAATCCCTGCAAAAGTCCCTTCAAATCCAACGGAGCGAGGGCCGCGATGACCTTTTCGGTCTTCTGCGGATTGTAGCATTTCACATAATCCGCCCACTCCTCTTGGCTCTTCACGATACCGGAGATTTTCTTATCGAAGGCGAGGGTGTCTTTGAGATACTGTTCCTGCTCAGCGGGGCTTAAGGGCGAGAAAGTCAAAAGCTTCTGGGCCATCTGACTCCAAATGCCAAGCAAAGCCGCGCCTTGTTTATTGCCTTCAGCGTAATAAGTCGTATCCGGAAGGATGGTGCTCGGGCCGACAAGCAAGAAGCAATGGGCCTTGGTGTTCTTCATATCCGTATCGACGCCAAACTGAACGGGCAACGGATAATCGCCTAACACCAATTCCTTGATGTTCTTGTTGAAGTCATCGATGCCTTGAAGGCTGTTGATTTTCTCTAGAAGCGGCAAGACCGGTTTCAGGCCTTCTTCGTTTCTCCGTTTGGTGTCCAAGCCCTTCTTATATAAAAGGATGGCTTTCGCCACATACTTATCCGGAATCTTCTTCTCGCCTTTGGCCATGGCGGCGAAGTCAGCCATGAGGAGCTTCTCCACGCCCGTGTCGAGATCAGCGAAGCCGCCGACTGTCGGTTTGTCATCAGGAATGACGGCGGTTTCGAGCCATTTCCCGTTGACGTAATGATAGAGATCGTCTTGGATGCGAACCGGTTTGTTTTCGGCCATAAAGATATTTACTTCCTCGTTTTTGTATCTTTTACACTACCACCCCTAGGGAAACACGCAAGCAAAAATACTTAGGCGCAACCAAGGATTGCCATTCGTTTTTGCCATGTTCGAAGAAAAATAAGGATAATATCTTTAGCGAGGTAGTCTTATGACCTTCAACGAAAAAGCCGACTTAATAAAAGCCCAATGCCTAAAAGAAACGGGCACGGATCCCATCGCCATCGCGATTCGTTTAATGGCCATTCCTGATATCAGCATCCATGGGCCTGAGCACCACATGCTCGATGGCTCGGCTTTTTTGACAGCCTACAAAAACGCGGGTGGCCAGATTGACTTGGTTTCGGCTTTAGACGAGTTGGAGAAACGTTCCAGTTTCATGCCGGGCGCCACTTGTGGCTATTGGGGTGTCTGCGGCAGCGCCGCTTCCCTCGGCTCAGCTCTTGCCATCATCCATGGCACCGGCCCTTTAAGCAATAACGAATTCTATAAAGACAATTTGCATCTGACTTCTCGCTGCCTCAATAAAATCGGGGACTTAGGCGGGCCACGATGCTGCAAAAGAAACGCTTATCTTTCCATTACGGAAGCCACTGCTTTCGTCAAAGAAAAATACGGCATCGAAATGAAAATCGCCCCTTTCAAATGCCCTTATTATCCGAAGAACCCGACTTGCCTTGGCAAGAAGTGCCCGTTCCATCCGTAAAAACGCGTTTTGCCTTTTTCGTATAGGAAGGTTATTCTTGAATTGATGAAAAAGCGAACTTTCGCCTTGGCCCTTTTGCTTCTCTGCCCTTTGCTCGCTTCGTGCGGATCCGTTTCTTCTTCGACGAGCAGCAAACAAAAAGAATCTTCAACCTGCACATTTGAGGGTGCGCCTTTTAGCGTGCGGCTTGGGGAAACGGCGGATTTGCCAACCCCCACCGTCACTCCTTCTTCCTATCAAGACCAATGGTATCCAGCCAATTCCAGCGATGGCTCTATCTTAGTGATGACCGTTGTGGATGGCGTCAAGAAAGCGCTGGGCTTAATGCCTGGCGAAGCGGCGATCAACTACCAATGCAAAATCGCGAACAAAGATCTAACCGTCCCCACTTCACAGGCCGTCTTTAACGTCCTCGACCCCGTGAGCGAAAACTCTTCAGTTTCGTCATTGCTGGCCGCGAGTGAGGAACAAACCGACAAGTTCTACACCATCAACGCCATTCTCGAAGGGGCCGAACCCAATAATTCCTATGGAGCCGCCTTTTTGACGGACCCGACGACCAGAGAACAAATCCGTCTCTCCCACGCGAGCGAATATGACCTTTTCAAATATAAGCAAAGCGACAAAACGATTTTCTTCAATAACAAAGACATTCGTTGCACCGCCAGTCCTTCTTTTGTCTCCGGTGATTTAGTGACCGCCTTCGTCCAATTGAAGTTCACTGAAGGGGTTCCTTACCTTGACGGCTATTTCCAAAAGAAAGAAACAAACGACAGCGAACCGACCATCACGATCAAAGACGGGGATACGATTTCCTTAAGCAAAACGACAGGCCTAAAATGGGGCGAAACCATCGAAGCCACCCTGACGCCGGAAACAGGCAAAAACGTCAAAGGCCTCATAATCGACAGGGGATATGCGCAGGATTATGCCGCTGGCAAAAGCCTTAACGTCTTCACTTTCACCCTTACTTCCACGAACTATCTTTCCATCGAATATGCCGATCCTGGCACCACACCCGTTCTACAAATTTCTTTCACTTGGTTCAGCGGCGACAGTTTCTCGCCGTTAACGGGCGACGACTTAACAAGTCAAGTGGCGTCCCATATATCAACAGAACAAAAAGATGCCTTCGATAAAATCGGCTCAGTCCAAGGCTGCTACCCTGGCGCGAAAGGTTTGTGGTTCAGCAGCACGGGCAAAACCAGCGCTTCTTTTGATGTTTCTTTAAATGTCAGAACCGCGATTAGGGCCAAGGTCAAAGCCTATCGTCATCAGCCAAACTGCGAAGACGCTCTCTACATCAATGGCAATAGTTATGTCCCAACCAGTTCCTCTGTCACAACGGAATTCACCATCAACGCCGCCACCGGTTCTTATATAAATAACCTAAGTTTTGCGTTCAATTCAGCCGACAAAAACACGTACATTTATTCGATTATGTTCTTCAAATAATCTCCACTTCAAAAAGACCTTGAACATCTAGCAAAAGCCTTTGGGCCATAATCTGGCCTTCATCTTTTCTAAACTTGATTCAACATGAGCATTGAAACAAAAAAGGTCGTTTGCAATCCTGGCGATGAAGAGCGTTTGATTAATCACCACATGAAATTTGGCTGGGTTCTCGCTCACCGGGACGAAGTCTTTTCACAAACAGAGCACATCAACGGCGCAACCAGCTACTCCTTAGCCCTCACCGATGACTTCTCGGTCGGAAAAACGAAAATCCAAACATACACGAGCACGACCAATTATGTGAACATAATATTCCAGCGAGAAACTACGCAACCCAAGTATATTGAATTAAAGAAATTGGACGACGATTGCGATTCTCTTTTTAACGAACTTACACAAGAGCAGGAAGACGCAGCCCTGAGGGCCAATGCCGCCAAAAAAGCGGCGGGCGGAGGACAAAGAACGGCTGGAATCGTCATATTAATTATTGGCTTAATCATGAATATTGCCGGCTGTGCTGTCGGATGCGGAAAAACATTTGAAAAAAGCGGTTCAGGTGTCCCTTTTATTGTTACTGGCATCATCGGCGTCTTAATATGGGTTATCGGCTTGATCCTTGAGTTTAATTCGGATATATCAAAAAAGGCTTTGGCCGCGTCTTCGGACATTCTGAATGATCCGACCTTTTTAGGCCAACTGAAAGAAATCAGAGAAAAAATTGCGGCCAACGAAAAGGCGGGAGAGGCAATATTGGATTCAATAAAGAAAGAAAACAAACCACTGCCAGAACCATCGGTTATTGAGGTGACATCAAAAGAAACCAGGCCCGTTGAAGCCATTGAGGCTCCAAGAGAAGAAGCAAAGCCCTTGCCCAATGAAACCCAGGTCAAACAATTAAAACAGCTCAAAGATCTTCATGACGCTGGCATTTTGACCGATGAAGAATACGAAGCTAAACGCAAGGCTTTAGTGGATAAAATATAAAAGCACGTTGCTTTTGCAGGGATTTTTTAGTCGTTGGTCTTGACTTGGAGTTAACTCGAAGTCTTATAGTAAAGGCGAAAGAAGGTTTTACTATGAAACCCATCGTCTATTTTACCCGCGATCTCACACCCGAAGGCGTCAAGAAAATGTATGACGTCCTTAAGCTTAACTTAAAAGGCAAAACGGCCGTAAAGCTTCATTCTGGCGAGGAAGGAAACCAAAACTTCCTTGGGCCCGAATGGATGAAACCTATTGTCGAAGAACTACATGCCACAGTCGTCGAATGCAATACCGCCTATCCTGGCGCCCGCGACACCACCGCCAAACACCTGGAACTCTTGAAGGGCCATGGTTGGAGCAAGGCTTTCACCGTTGATCTCTTGGATGCGACGGGACCAGACACCAAACTGCCGATCCCAAATGGTCAAGTCATCAAGGAAGATTACGTTGGCAAAGATTTGCTCAATTATGACAACCTTGTGGTCGTGAGCCACTTCAAAGGCCATCCGATGGGTGGCTTTGGGGGTGCCTTAAAGCAACTATCCATTGGCTGCGCCTCCAGCTTTGGCAAACTGCACATTCACTCCGCCGGAAGCGACAAGCAAGATGAGATTTGGTCCACCAATCACGATAAGTTCCTCGAAGCCATGGCCGATGCCGCTTCNGCNGTCTATGGTCANTTCAAAGNACATTGNGCTTTCGTCTCNNTNATGAANAACATGTCGGTCGACTGCGATTGCTGCGCGGTCGCAGAAGATCCGTGCTTAAAGGATATCGGCATTCTTTCTTCCCTCGACCCGGTCGCGCTTGATCANGCTTGTTTNGATATNGTTTATAAATCCAATGACCCAGGCAAAGCCCACTTCATNGAAAGNGTAGAGTCCCGTCATGGCGTNCANACCATCGAAGCGGCCGCCAAACTNGGNTANGGCTCNAGGGAATATCAGCTCGTCGAAGTAAAATAGCTTTAGATATTGCGTACTTCTAAAAAACAAAAATACGCACCATTGCGTAAACTGAGTTTTAAGAAGCACGCATTTTTTCATAAAAATTCCCTAAAACAGGCATTTACGAAAAATAACAAGAAGATTTTGCAAATAATTATTGACAGTTTTTCGTCCCATGATTAAATGATGGCGTTCATCGGGGAAACTTGGTGATCTGCCCAAGCGCTCGATCGGCGCGTTCGAAGGGCTCTGTCCTCCAGCCAGCGGAAGAGTAATGGCGGTGTCTATCCGGAGGCGCAAGCCGTATGGAAAGGTAGAGGCTAGCGGTAGTCCTAGGCTAGGTGAGAGCTTGGCCGTAAGACCGTTAGGTTAGTTACCTTGCTGGGTGGGAGATGCGCAAGCCCACTTAGCAGAACCACCACAAGGGTCCCGAAAGGGGCCCTTTTGATATGCCCGTGTAATTAATGAAAAGCGATTGCTCAACTTAATGAATAGCGATATACCGACTATTATTTATCGATAGAATTTGTCGGAGGTCTTTAAAATTAAATAGTAAGTTTTCTTAACTGAAAACGCTTACATTTGATGAAAAACAATGAGTAGCAAAAATAATGATTGACAGTTTTTATCGTTTTTTTAAAATGCGCTTATCGAGGCGGAACTAGTCATTAGTCCGCTCGATCTAATAAAAGGAACGGTAAGATGAACGGTAAACTTTTTGCGTACATCATTAAACGTCTCATCATGGCTTTGGTGACCGTTTTTGTGGTAGTCTCCCTGACCTTCTGGTTCATCCAGTTGGTGCCAGGCGGACCTTTCGTCGCGGAAAAGGCTATCACTCCGACAGCCATGGCGGCTTTGAAAGCCAAATACGGCCTCGATCAGCCTTTGTTCGTGCAATATCTAGTCTTCTTAAAGAGAGCTTTCACTTTCGATTTCGGAGTTTCGTATAAACGTATCGGNGTCTCGGTTCAGTACATCATCTCCAATGGCATGAAGTACTCGCTNCCGATGGGCATCNTNGCCTCGCTTATCGCCATTTTCTTTGGTAGCTTATTCGGCTCGATTGCCGCGGTTAAGCGTGGNAGCTGGGTTGACCGCACCATCATGGTGCTCTCCACCGCCTCCGTCGCTGTCCCTAGTTTCGTCATCGCGACGATCCTTCTTTATATCTTTGCCTTAAAGCTCGACATCGCTCCGACCGACTACTACAGTGGCGGCACCGCCGCTTTCGTGCTTCCGGTCATCACCTTGTCGCTCTATCCGATGGCCTACATCACCCGTCTATCGAGAAGTGCCACTTTGGATTCGCTTGGCAGCGACTACATAATCACCGCCCGCGCTAAAGGCGCCAGCAAATCTCGCATTCTCTTCGGTCACGTCATGAAGAACAGTCTCGCTCCGACCATCACTTATGCTGGACCGATGTTTGCGAGCATCATCACGGGCTCGCTCGTCATCGAGCAGATCTATCAGGTTCCTGGCATTGGCCGCGCCTTTATCACATCCATCACCGACCGCGATTACCCCTTAATCATGGGCACGACTGTTCTTATGACAGATCTCATCGTTGTCATGACCCTCATTAGCGACCTTCTTTATAAGGTCGTGAACCCACGGGTCGAATTGGAATAGGAGGACACACCATGAAAAGATTCAAAATTGGCGACAGATTGCCTCTTAGCTTCCAGGTCGACTATGACCGTCCGAATGTTTTCCGGATGGGCGATTATGACGAAGGAGCCCAGATTGCTTCCCGGGAAAACAGAGCCGCGCAGAATAGAATGCGTCCTTCAACTTCCTTCTTCCGCGATTCCGTCAAACGTTTCCTTCATAACCCAGTCGCGATGGTAAGCTTGGTCGTCTTCTTGCTCTTAGTCATCGCCATTATCATCATGCCGTTCATCTGCCCTTATAAGTACGATGAACAGTTGGGCCTTAACTACAACTACGATAGTTCTTTCCTTAACCTCGCTCCGTTTGAGTGGGCCGATTCCGAGAAAGCCATCATCAATAACGGTGGCCATCTCTTCCCCCACATCTTCGGTACAGATGCCCTCGGCCGCGACTACTTCATCCGCGTCATCTATGGCACGAGAGTTTCGCTCCTTGTCGGTGTCTTTGCCTCTATCATCGTTCTCGTGATCGGCTCCATCTATGGCGCCATCTCGGGCTACGCGGGTGGCAAAGTCGATATGGTCATGATGCGTATCGTCGATGTCATTTATAGTTTGCCTGACATCATTCTCATCATTCTCATTTCCGTCGTTCTCGATGAAATCTTCAAGGTCAATTCAGGTGGACTCGTCGCCGCGTTTGGCTCAGGCCTCGTCAGCATTTTCATTGTCTTTGCTCTCCTTTATTGGGTTGGCATGGCGCGTCTAGTCCGTGGCCAGGTTCTCACCTTAAAGCAGCAAGAATACGTTCTTGCCGCGAGAAGCATTGGTGCGAAGCCTCTCTTCGTCATCCGCAAACACCTCATCCCAAACAGCATGTCCGTCATCATCGTCTCGGCGGGTCTTGAGATTCCTTCCGCCATCTTCACCGAATCGTTCTTGAGCTTCATCGGCTTAGGCGTCCGGGTCCCAATGCCATCCTTAGGCTCGCTCGCTAGTGATGCTGAAAAGAGCATGAGCACATATCCGTATCAGCTTTTTATCCCCGCCGCGGTCATCTGCGTTATCGTCCTCTGCCTTAACCTCATCGGCGATGGCGCTCGCGATGCCTTTGACCCGAAATTACAGAGGTAACCGACCATGTCACATTTACTTGAAGTCAAAAACCTCCATACCTCCTTTGCCGTTCCGGCGGGCGAAGTCCGCTCCGTCGCCGGCATCACTTTCAGTGTGGACAAAGGCAAGATCCTTGGCATCGTCGGCGAGTCGGGCTCTGGCAAATCCGTCACTGCCGCCTCCATCATGCAGATTCTCGTTTCCAGCGGCCACATCAAAGAAGGCTCAGTCATCTTCGAAGGCGAGGAACTCGTCGGCATGGAAGAAGACGACCTCCGTAAGATCAGAGGCGACAAGATCGCTATGATCTTCCAAGACCCGATGACGGCTCTGAACCCTGTCTATACAATTGGCCATCAGATGGAAGAAGCCATGCTTCTCCATAAGAAGACCATGTTCCTTTCGCTCACGGCGAACGAAATGAAAAAGCTACGTGATGACAAGACGGCCTATAACCGTCTCCAAGTCGAAATGAGCCGGGCCAAACCGGAAGACAAGGCTTCTTTCGAAGCCAAGATCACGGAGGCCAAACGCCAAATCGCACTAGATGAGGCGAGTTATAGCGAAGCGAAGAAAAAAGCCTCTGACACCGTGGCTTACGAAAGAGCCATCGCGAAAGGCGAATACGAATACGCCAAGAAAAAGAACTTGGCCGCCTTCTTTAACGCCGTTCGCGCCATCTTCACGGAACGGCATGCCGAAAGCGCCCGTTACGCGAATGAGAAAGTCGAAGAGCTCCGTGANCCCGTCAAACGGGCTGCCGAAAGAACCCTTAACGCCTCNTATCTTGCGAAGAAGAACCACGAAGACGCTTACCACGCTGAGATGCTCCCGCTCTCTTTAAAGGAAGCCGAACCTTCCTTANNGAAAGAAGAGAAAGAGAAAATCCGCGCAGATAAGAAGACTCTCACAAACAAATACGATGTCATCTTCGCCTCAGACGACAAAGACATCTATNNCAAACGCTTAGAAGTCCTCAAAATCCAAAAATCCCAGCAAAANGCCCTTAAAGAAGAGCATAAAGCCCGNCGNAAAGANCTNTGGGCNAAACGNAAAGANACNATNAANGCCACCACNTCNGCCTTANNNGANGCCAAGCAAAAGTATCTCGCGAANTTCGGNACCACNCGNTATGCGGCNNAACTCNNNAGTCCATCGAAATGCTNAAANNNGTNGGNATCACCAACCCCGAAAAACGCATGAAGCAATACCCGTTCGAGTTCTCGGGCGGCATGCTCCAGCGGGTCATGATCGCCATGGCTTTGCTTGGCAACCCTGANCTTCTTATCGCCGATGAGCCCACCACGGCTCTCGACGTNACCATCCAAGCCCAAATTCTTGAACTCATCAAAGACATTCAAAAGGAAATGGGTATGGGCGTGGTCATCATCACNCACGACTTNGGNGTCGTGGCCCAAATCTGCGACGAGGTTGACGTCATGTACGCCGGCCGCATCGTNGAAAGAGGAACGTGCGATGAGATCTTCTACTCTCCGCANCACGAATATACGAAAGGNTTACTGGCTTCCATTCCGGGCGAAGATGCTCAAAAGGGCATGAAACTCCACCCNATCGAAGGCAACCCGGTCGATGTCTTCGCACTTCCAGAAGGCTGCAGTTTCTCGCCTCGCTGCGAGAAATGCCACAACGTCTGCTTGCATACCTATCCCGCNGAAAGGCAGATTGACGAAAACCATTACGTCAGCTGCTTCGAATCGGCTTACCAAGACGTCGCAAACGGCAAGATGAGCAAAGAAGACTTCGTCGCTTACGTTAACAAAGGCTTCCGCGTCTTATCAAACCCCACCAAGACGAAAAAGGCCAAAACCAAGGAGGGCAAATAATCATGAGCGACAAACCAGCAAAACCTCTTGATGACTACATCCTTCAGGTGCGGCATCTCAAGATGTACTTCCCGACCCAGGTTGGCTTCTTCAAAAGCCGGGACCTCAAGGCCGTGGATGATGTGAGTTTCGAGGTCAAGCACGGAGAAACGCTTGGCATTGTCGGTGAGTCCGGATGCGGCAAAACCACACTCGGACGGACCATCCTGCACCTTTATAACCCGACGGATGGCGAAATCATCTTCAATGGCCATGAGATCAGGAGCAACCGGAATTACCGTTCCACGATTGCCCAGATCAAAAAAGGCCATGAGGAAGCCCTGAAGGAGAGGCGGGCAGCCACATCCGCCTCAGCCTCCCCCGAGGAGCAAGCAAAACTCAAAGAAGACTTAGGCCGAATCGATGAAGAATACAAAAAGGCTCTCGCTCTTGAACGGAGTAAACAGCAAGAACGGAAAAAGAACCTCGAATACCTCCACCTTCACGCCCAAATGGTCTTCCAAGACCCCTACAGTTCCCTCGATCCCCGCATGACGGTCGAAGACATCATCGCGGAGCCGATGGACGCCCACAAATCGCTCTTTAAAGAAGAGATCGCCAAAAAAGGTCTCTCCTACAAAGAATATCGTCATCAAAAGGTCGGCGAACTCATGCAGACGGTCGGCCTCAGTAGCGAACAAGCCACCCGCTACCCTCACGAATTCAGCGGCGGCCAACGTCAGCGTATCGGCATCGCGCGAGCCTTGTCCCTCAATCCGGAACTCATCGTTTGCGATGAGCCAGTGAGCGCGCTCGACGTCTCCATTCAAGCCCAGGTGCTCAACACCTTCGAGGAGCTCCAACAAAAACTAAAGCTCACCTATCTCTTCGTTGCTCACAACCTCTTGGTTGTTAAGCATATATCTGACCGCATTGCGGTCATGTACCTCGGCCACGTGGTTGAGTTGGCGGATAGCGAAACGCTATTCAAGGAACCGATGCATCCGTACACCGTCTCCCTTCTCTCCGCCATCCCCGTCCCGAATCCGAAGTCAGCCCGAAAGAGCGAACGCGTCGTTCTTAAAGGCGATATCCCAAGTCCACTTAACGCGCCGAGCGGCTGTCCGTTTAGGACCCGTTGCCCCTTCGCGAAGGAAGCCTGTGCCACCGCGAAAGGAAAACCCGTCTTACGCGAGATCCGCAAAGGCCATTACGTGGCGTGCCTCTACCCGTTACAAGCGGGCCGAACTGGCATGTAGAAACGACATTAAGGTCCTTGCGACCTCTAAGAAAGGAATTAAAACTTATGAAACACAAAACTATAGGTCTTGCCTTACTCGTGCTAACTCCGATGTTGCTCGCGAGCTGCGGCAAGACGACAAGCAATGTCATTACTGCTTGCATCGCTTCCGCTCCGAAGACGATCGATCCTGCCACTAACTCTTCTGTAGATGGCGGCACCTACGATGAACACCTTTTCGAGGGTCTTTATCGTTGGAACTACACAGGCACTTATCCTAATGGCGCCGTCTCCCTTGTCCCTGGACAAGCCAAAGACGCCCCGACGAAAGTCACCAACACCGATGGCACCGTCACTTACACCTACACCTTACGCGATGGTTTAAAGTGGAGCGATGGCACGACGTTAACCGCTAACGACTATGTCCGCAGCTGGAAACGCGCCGTGAGTAAGAAACTCGGCAGCCCTTATAACTACCTCTTTGAGGCCCTTAAGGGCGGCGTCGATGCTGAAGGCGAAGACGATGGCGCTTCTCTAGCGGTCAGCGCGACCGACGACAAGACGCTTGTTGTCACTTTGGCGAATGAATGCTCGTATTGGAACGAACTCTCGGCCTTCCCGACCTTCGCTCCGGTCCCAGCCACTGCGGATTTGGATGGCGCTTGGGCGAGCCCTGAGAATGCTTCGACTTTCGTTTGCAATGGTCCGATGAAGATCAAAGCCTTCGACGATACGAAGATTGAGATGGTTCCGAACCCGAACTATGTGGGCACTGTCGACGTTAAGGCTAAAGACATTGCTTTCGTCTTCAGCGATGATGATTCCGCCATGCTCAACTCCTTCGAAAAAGGCTCCTACGATTTCATCGATAGCTTCCCTTCGACTGAGACTGATACCATCAAGGCCAACCACAAAGGCGAGTACTTCAACGTTGGNCAACTTGGCACTTATTACTATTGCTGGAACGTCAATATGCCGTCGGAATTCAACACCGTCCTTGACACTGAAGCCAAGAGACAGACCTTCCGTCAGGCCGTCTGCTTACTCATCAACCGTCAATACCTTATCGACAACATCGCTAAGGGCGACCAGGTGGCCGCGGATGGCTGGGTCTCGGTTGGCTTAACTGAGGCTGATGGCAAGACCGATTGGACTGCTGACAATGGTCCGAAACGCGATGGCGCTGGCTATTATGATGCTTCAAGCGCTGGCTTCGCCGCCAACGAAACGACTGCCCTTGGCTTGCTCAAGAGCTGCGGCTTCACCTACGATGACGCCACGAAGAAATTCACCAATGTCCCGAGCTTCGAGTTCGTGGCCAACAATGGCGATGCTCACCTTAAGATCGCTCAGGTCCTTCAGAACGAATTGAAGAACCTTGGCATCACGATGACCATCAAACAGCAAGACTGGGCGATCGTTCAAACCATCCGTCAGAATGGCCAATACACCCTCAGCCGTAACGGCTGGCTCTGCGACTACAACGATCCGATCAGCGAGCTTGATATGTTCACCACCGCGAGCGGCAACAACGATTGCCAGCTTGGCAAAGGCACCAACGCGACCTATGCCGGCTACAGCGTCGATATGAACGCCGATGGAACGATCGATGATACGGAAAAGAATCTCACTTGGGCTCAATCTTACGATGCCTTAATCGCCAAGGTCAAAGCCACGGTCGATAACACCCTCCGCTTCAAACTTATGCACTGCGCCGAAGATCTTCTCATGAGCACTTGGTGCGTTATGCCGATTTACTACTACACCGATGCCTTCCTTATGAGCAGCAAGCTCAGTGGCTTCTATGCGATGCCGCTTGGCTATAAGTTCTTCTACGGCTGCACCAAGGCTGCCTAATCGTTAAGCCTTAACGCAACTAAAAAAGAGGAAACGCTTAACCGCGCTTCCTCTTTTCTTATTGAACGCTTTTAGTTAACCGGACCAAGCCTTGGAACGACGCCGTATCGTCGATCTTGTATTTGAGAAGCAAGAAGGTGTCTTCCTTATCCGTGACGCCGATAGTGTATACGAGCTTCTGAGAATCCGTCGCCACATTGACCCGGTTATTGTCTTTATCCGTGAAGGTGAAGTGACCGCTTAAAGCGGCTTGTAATTGCGAGGCCGTCATGTCGCTAGGAATCGTAATGCCGTTAGCTCCAACAATGACGGGAGAATAGGCCGAAACGGTTGAGGAGATATATTGATCTTTGGCCAGGCCTTCAAAAGACTTGTTGACCGTATACGCAAAGTGATAAGTAGAGGCGAAATCCCCGTCAATCCCCTTTACTTTGAGGATTCCTTCTTGATGGCCGAGGGCATTAGTTTTAGCCGAGATGTCGCTTATTTCATACTTGGATAAATCAGCCGTTTCTTCGCCAGCGGAAACGAAGGAGAAGTCATCCTTAGTGAAGACGTAATCCTCAAGAACCTCAAATTTCTTGAGGGTCACCGTGAAACGGGTGGCTGGCAAGGTTGGGAATATTTTGTGTTTCACCGAAAGAAGCAAAGAACGGAAATAATCCGCCACCTTCTTCTGACTGGCTTCATCCTCATAATTGAGATTGCCCCAACTAGAAATTTCAGACCCCACCGCATTGGGATCGATACCGAGATTATTTAGCAGCGTGCTTAAAGCGGTTTTCTCAAGTATCGTAAGGTGACCGATGGCCGCGGTGAAATAAGCGCTCATGATATCGCCGGGCTTTTCGCCTTCGCCCTTCATGGCGGCGAAGATAGAAGCATCAAAGGACGTTCCGAGATAGCCAAGAAGCTTCAGCAAAGACGACAGGCAGAAACCCGTGATGACATTTTTTCTCTCTTCGATTTGGCTTAGGAGCAAGGACAAATAGTCGAATTCCGAAACCTTTTCGAGATAGGGCACGTCTTTTTGGAGACTAAGAATATTTTTTATAAGCGCCAGTAGGGAATCGTGAACAAGCTCCCAGCTGGAAACCGAGAGATTGATTTTAAGCAAGGCCGCCCCGAGGCTATTTAGGAGAGGAACGGGATTGGCATAGAAAGACGATAAAGCCGATTGGAAAGCCGTATCGTTTTTGGCTTGGGTTGGAAAAAGGAATTGGCTCGCGAAGAGATAAGACAAAAAATACAAATCATCGGCACTCAGGTTGGCGAGCAAGATTTTGGCGAAATAACTGAGAACCCTTCCAAAGACCGCCGCGTCCTGTTTGCTCATGCTCTCCCCGTAAGAGCCAAAGTAATTGACGCTCCCGTCGAAATACGATTTCCGAAGAGCCAATTTGGCTTGGGTGTCGCTATCGGTGAAAAGCGAGGCGGCAAGATTATAGTCATCAAGACTCGTCAAACCTGCGCTATAACGAAAGCCAACCATCGGGTTGTTGTCGCTACGACGGTGAAAGCCAGGCACGAAGCCCGCAAGAACATAGCCAACTTGGTCGCCCGAAAGAGAACTAAGCAAAGACTGAAGCTTTGTTAGGCCAAGGGCGAAAGAGGATTTTTGGGTGCTATAAGATTGGCTGCCCGATAAAGGCAAACTGAATAAAACGGTCCGGATAGTCGAAGCCTCTTCCGCGGTGATCGAGGCGTTTTCTAAAAGGTTTTTATAGTAAGAAAGAGACTGACTAGGGAGATCAAAGACCGAAGTCTTTTCAACCTGGCCACAAAGATTCATGATGGAGGCTTCATCGATGGTTGATTGCTTATATGTTTCGGCCGGACCCGTGATATCAATCGGAGCGTTTGGGTCCACTGACGATGAAACGGAAACCGAGGATGAAGAAGAAGCGTTGCCACATCCCGCAAGTGGAAACAAAAGCATTCCAGCAACGAACAATAAGGCCAAGCGTTTATGGGACATGTCTTTTCCCTCACCAATAATTTACGCTTAGGGGAAGACGGAAACAATTGCTCTTAATTTTTAATTTAAAAATGGCAATTAACGAAACGCTCTTCAAAGTAAGAACGAGAACGCGGATAATTAACACGATGATTGAACTACGTGACGTCAGCAAAATTTATCCTGTGACAGGCGAAGAAGCCGTCGCTTCCTTGAAAAATGTTACTTTGACATTTTCCGACGCCGGCATCGTTTTCATCGTCGGGCCATCGGGATGTGGCAAAACCACGTTGCTGAATTTAATCGCTGGTCTCGATAAACCGACCTCAGGCGTCATTCTTTATGATGGGGTCGATGGGGCCGAGCTCAGTCCCCGCCAATGGGACGAGAAACGGAACGGAGCCATCAGCATCGTCTATCAAGACTACAACCTTATCAACCATTTGACGGTCCTCGAAAACGTTCGCTTATCGAAGACGATTTCGGGACAACGAAAATCATCAAAAGACAAAGCTTTAGCTCTTTTAAAACAAGTCGGCCTTGAGAACAAGGCCTCTAAGTATCCGAATCAGCTTTCCGGTGGTGAAAAACAACGTGTCGCCATCGCTCGCGCTCTTATGAGCGAAAGCCAAGTAATCCTCGCCGATGAACCCACTGGCGCTTTGGACACGAAGAGCGGCATCGGCGTCATGGATCTGCTCGCTTCTTTTAAAGATAATCATCTCATTATCGTCGTGAGCCATAACGAATCTTTGGCGGCCAAATACGCCGAGAGAGTCATTAAACTCGAAGATGGAAAAATCCTTTCGGACGAAACGATTATCCCCGCAAAAAGCCCTTTAAAAGAGTCAAAGCCCCACAAATCCTTCTCCTTTTTATCGACGTTGGCTTTCCAAAGATTGTGGAACCGCAAATGGAAATCGCTCTTCCTCGCTTTGGCCTCCAGCGTGGGCTTATTAGGCATGGGTTTGGTCTTGAGCTTACGCAATGGCATCAATAACATCACGAACGAAGTCGAGCAAGAAGCTCTCATGGGCATCGGGGCTCCGCTCAGTGTCTATTCCTATTCCATTCCGCTTTCTGATCCTCTGAAATACAATTCCGACGCCGCCTACCCCAATGATCACGTCATCCACAGTAACAGCGAGACCGAGGCCAAACCCGTCCACAATAATCACTTGAGCAAGGCTTATCAGGATTTCTTAAAAACGAATCTTCCTTCGGGCACCGACATCACGACCAAATACGCGACGACCCAAAATGTTCTAACCTCCAACACCAAAGGCTATATTTCCGTCCATAGCGCCAGCAACGACACCAGCATCACGGCTTTGATTTATAGTTTCGTCGGCCAACACAGTGCCTTCCATCAGCTTCCGGCTAGCAAGGACAAGATTCTCCGTTTCTATGATGTTATTGAGGGAAGTTATCCCGCCAATGACAACGAAGGCTTCCTCATGGTGGATCGTTATAACAGCCTATCGTCCACCGCTCTCGACAACCTCGGCTTCACCAACCCCAACTCCGACGTCAACATCAGCGAAGCTTTAGGGAAAACTTACAAGATTATCGACAATGATGACTATTACCATTTAAATAGCACGACCAAAGATGTGACCGGCCGTTTCTTAAAGGATCGTTCTCAGCTCGAAAGCGAAAACAAGGATCCCCAAAAGCTTTCCGAATATCTTACGAGTGCCACGCAAGCCTACTTCACAGGAAATGATGCGGCTTTGCAGTCCTCGATGGCAGACATCAATAGCCTCTTTAACGACAACAAGGAAACCCGCACCCTCAAAAGTTTTAGCGTCACGAGCGGCCAAACGGATTTGAGCGCCCTTTATAACGATGAGACAAAAGGTCAATCCTTCAAAATTGTCGGCATCCTTAGACCGAAATCAACAACCTATGTCACTTCTTTATTAACGGGGCTTTATTATTCTTCCGCCATTTGGGAAAAGAACCACGCCTCCAGCGTCAATAGCGCCATCGCTAACGAATATCAGAACCACCTGACCTATGGCACTTCTTCCGATCCTATCGTCGTCCCCCAAGGCTATAACATCATCGACAACGCCGACCCTCTTCCTAGCGGTTCCGTCGAAGAACAAGTCAACAGCATCTTTACCTGTCTAGACACTCGAAATGCCTATGGCACGGATGAAGGAATCGGCGCTTTCGAGCTTTATCCTAGTTCCATCGCTAATAAACAAAAGTGCCTCGACATCATGGATGCCTATAATGACGCGAGAGAAGAAAAAGACCGCGTCCTTTACACCGATATCGCGGGACCCGTTCTTATCGCTGTCCGTTCCTACATCGGGGTCATCGAAAAGACTCTTATCATCTTCACCAGCCTCGCTTTGATCGTCGCGGCGATCATGATGGGTTTACTAACGCAAAATTCTGTCATCGAACGCGAACGGGAAATCGGCCTCTACCGTTCGATGGGCGCTTCCCGTTTCCAGGTCTCTTCTCTCTTCATTGAAGAGGCATTGACTCTGGGACTGATTTCAGGCATCACCAGCGTCGTCCTTTCCTATTGTCTCTTGCCTCTCGTGAACAGCATTTTCAACGGAGCGGCTTTAGGAACCGATCTCTCACACTTTGCTTCCCTTCCCTTCCTTCAGGCCTTGCTCATCATTCTCTTAGCTCTCGCCATGAACTTCTTAGGGGCCATCTTGCCGAGTGCTTTTGCGAGTAGAAAAGATGCCGCTTTAGCCTTACGAAGCGACTAAAGAATAAGAAAAAATCCCCAGGTTTCGCTGGGGATAATGTCCTTTTTGCAGGGATTTTGACTATTTGACCGGTTTCATGAAGAAGCGGCCATAGACTTGAGCAAGCGAGACCACTTGAATGAAAGCGTGGGGGTCTTCTTTTTGAACAATCTTCACGACATCACGGACCTCGTAACTCGAGACGACCATGGTGACGATATAACGTGGCTGACCAGTGAAGACGCCTTGGCCTTGGACGATAGTGGCGCCATGAGGGATTGAAGAGATGAGAACATTGCCCAAATCTTTGCGTTCCGTAACCACTTCGATTTTCATCTTCTTGTTGCGGACGTTGATGGAGTCGATGAGGATCATGCCGACAAGCATGTAAAGGGCGCTGTAGAAGATACGACCGAAAGCTTCGGCACTGAACTTCGGATCCCAGCCCGCCACAAAAGACGCTCCAGGAATCGGATTGCCTAAGGCCGCAGTAAGCAAAGAGAATAAGAAGACGGTGATGCTGTTCATGATGACAGAATACTTGCCAACCATCGTGCCTTTGCGAAGGGCGATGTAGTAAGCGATGATGTCGATGCCGCCTGCCGAGATATCCATCTTAAAAGCGAGAGCGCTCGATAAGCCCGTACAGACACCCGCGAAAACCGCTCGAGCGAAGAGACCGCCATTGGTGTTCACGAACAAGGCCAAGAAATCAATGCCGGGGATTTTATCGACCGTCAAAAGTTTGATAAAGAGCGAAACCTCAGCGACGTTGATGAGGGTGAAGACGGCAAAACGCTTGCCAATGCCCGTCCAAGCAAGAACGAGAAGCGGGATATTAATGACGAAATAAGCAATGGAATAGAAAAGGTGCTCGTCGAAATTGCCACCCATGGCTTGGCTTTTCACACCGCAAAGCTCTAATAAAAGCGCGATGACTTGGCTCACGCCTGAAACGCCGCCAGCCACAAGCTTTGCCAGGATGACTGCGTTGCCATCGGCATCCTTTAAATTCGCACCCGGATCCATGAAAGCGTTAAAGCCAAAAGCAAAGACCAAAGCGCTAAGCGTGCAAACGATGAAAGTCAGCGTGTAGTCGATGATGTTTTTGGCCACGGGGTGGTCAAGCATCCAGTTCTTATTTTTCTGCTTAATCTCTTCGAAAGTGCGTTTTTTAAGTACCATTGCGAATGTATTATACCAACGCCCCAACGTAAAACAATCAAGTCACGAAAAAGCCAACAGCCTATCGTTAAAAGCGTCAATGGAAGGGGACCAATTAAATTCTTTTCAAGCCTTTGTTGCCACCTACGGTGGGCAATGGTATGATTATCACGCTGTTCTAAGGAACAAATTACATTTTCTGTCGGAGGCAACATCATGGCTATCTTAAAGGCAATTGGCGCGTTCTTCGTAAAAATCTGGCGCTGGATCAAGGAAACCGCTTGGGTTCAGCCGCTTTTGATTGTCGGCGCGATCTTCGCCATCATCTTCTCCATTCCGTCCATTACTAAATGGGCTGGCTCCATCGGCGGAACCGCTGAAGGCGCCTTCTACAAGGAATATCAGGTTTCTCTTGAAACCGAGAAGCGTAATGACGAGACCGTCACTTCGACTTCGGATGCCGATACCCTTATGAATAATCTCTATGCCAACAATAAGCTTGCTTATGATGGCAATGACACCGGCACCTATAGCACCGATATCAATACCACTAAGTATGGCGAGAAGTATTTCCTTCTCTTCGTTGGCAGTTCCTGCAGCGGATGCAAGACTCTTGAACCGGGCTTCCGTGAGCTTCGCGATTCGTGGAAAGACATCTACACCCCGACCGATAAAGGCACCTTCAAGTGCTACACCATCTTCGCGGACCAAGCTTCTTCCAACGATAAGTCCTATGACTCGCCGTGGAACACCGCTTTCCACCGCTTCCTTGGCAACTACACCGGTTTCTTCAATGAGACCGAAGGCTACCTTTCGACCAACAGCTATTACACCAACGAAAAGCCGTCCGATGATAACTACAAATACTATGGCCAACCGGATATCAGCGGCAAATTCGTGACCCCGGCCATCTTGCTCGTTGACTTCACTCAGGCCGCCAAAGATCAGAAGCGCGCTGGCGTCAGCGAGATTCTCTTCGGCGGACTTGATAGCCTTTCGACCAAACAGGCCAAAGCTGCCTATCTCATGCAGATGTGGAACCACACCGATGAGAACGACAACAAGAACCCGTTCACCAAGTACTACAACCACTAATCGGTGATTAAAAACAAGTTAAGCCCTCCTTTGTGAGGGCTTTTCTAATTCCCCATTTGGTCTATCATAAGAATATATATGGAAAAGATAACTTTTGCCGATGTCGGAGGCCTCCTAGTCGAGACCTATACCAAAGAGCACGTGCCAGCCACCGCTCCCGCCATTGAGGACTACCAACTCTATAGCGATAAGAAAACTCGTCTCTTATTGACCGCCGACGAGATTCCTTTTGTCTTCTATGTCCCAAGACTTCACGCCTATGGGGCTGCGAAGATCACGACCGAAGAAGTCAAAAACGAATCGCCTCTGAAGCGTTTCAAAGAAGTTTTGGCTCTCTATAGCCTTAAGCCATCTGAGGTTTGCGCCTATTTAGGACCTTCTCTCACTTTCAGTCACGTCATCGTCGAAAGGCCCGTCATCCTTGATTTAATTGCCCGCGGATACCGCGCGGCGACGAAGCGAACTGATGGCATCGACTTCTTCGATGTGCGGATGATGCTTGTCGTGATGCTCCGGAAACTTGGTCTAGACTTCAAGAACATCTATCTCGATGGCCATGACACCTTTGAGTGTGACTCTTTACTCTATAGCGCGCTCCGGGGCGACAATAAAAAGAACCCCACCGTTATCTCCGTTCATTAATCCTTATATCTATATATAAGAGGAAGATGCCGAAAGCGTCTTCCTTTCTTTTTGTGCCAAAATCCGTATGCTCATGGTGGAGGAACAATCCATGAATATCTATGACATCAAAGTACTCGATAATAAAGAACAAGAAGTGAGCCTGAGCCAATATAAAGGCAAGACCCTTCTTATCGTCAACACGGCCACGAAGTGTGGCTTCACGCCTCAATACAAAGGCCTACAAGAACTCTACAAGAAATACCAAGACAAGGGTTTCGTCATTCTTGACTTCCCCTGCAACCAGTTCTTATTCCAAGCCCCAGGGTCGGACGAAGAACTCGAGAAGTTCGCCACCATCAACTATGGCACGACCTTCCCGCGTTTCCATAAGATCGACGTGAATGGCAAGAACGAAAGCCCTCTCTATACCTATCTGAAAAGCCAAAAGACCGGCCGCATCAAATGGAACTTCACGAAGTTCTTGATCGATAAAGATGGCAATGTCGTCGAGCGTTATGACTCGGCGGTGAAGCCGGAAGAAATCGACGCGGCCATTGAAAAGCTTGTCGGAGCAGGCAACGAAGTCCAAGGCGAAGTGAAGAAAATCACCACCCTGACGTTAGCCGATCTCGATGGCTGCCCACATTGCGCGACCGCCAAACTCTATCTCAACAAATTCGGTATCAAATACGACGAACTCAATTGGTCTCACGAAGAAAATGACGCGACCTTCAAAGCCTTAGGCATTGAAGCCGTTCCCGTTCTTCTCATCCCGGAAAATGGTTCTCTCACCTATATCAAAGGCGAAGACGAAATCGGGAAGTGGGCTCGTAGCCAAAAGAAGTAAAGACAAGACAAAAAAGAGGTCGCATCCGCGGCCTCTTTTCGTTATTTTTTCTTCGCTTTGAAATACTCAACCACGACTGGGGGAACAAGCGGACTGATGTCAACGCCGTTTGCGTAAAGTTGATTGATGGTGCTTGAAGAAATGAAGGTCTCTTCTTTGCGCGACATGAAGAAAACCATATCGATATTGGGATCAGCAAACTCATTGGCGGCGGCTAACTGGAATTCGTACTCGAAATCCGTCACCGCGCGTAAGCCACGGATAAGGTGTTTGGCCTGATGCTTCTTGCAATAATCAACGGTGAGTCCGGGATAATAATCAACCTGGACGCCTTTCATGTCTTTGGTGGCTTCCTTCATCATCTCGAGTCTTTCTTCGACCGAGAAAGCGGACTTTTTACTTGGATTGACGGCTAAAAGAAGGATGACTTCGTCAAAGACGCCTAAAGCCCTCTTGAGAACATCAAGGTGACCATTGGTAATGGGGTCAAAGGACCCAGGATAAACAGCGATACGCATGGTTTTACCTCCAGAGGATCATGAGATGGCTCTTGCCATAATTATACGTTTTGTAACGCAAGAAGGCATTGAAAGGAAGTTTAGGTTCGGTTTCGTATTCGACGACGACCGCCGCCCCATCGCGTAAAAGAGCATGGTCGAGAAGATATTGGACGGTGCTCGGATAAAGGTCCATTTGGGCATAAGGCGGATCGATGAAAACGATATCGAGCTTNACGGCTTTATCCGCTAAAACCTCAAGGGCTTTCAAGGCATCTCCATGAAGGATTTCGCCCTGATTGCATTTGAGNTTGGCTAAATTGTTACGGATGACNGTCGTGGCTTCTTGNTTCTCATCAACGAAATAGCATTTCTCAGCACCGCGGCTGATAAACTCAATGCCAACCGCGCCACTGCCCGCGAACAAATCNAGACACACGGCATTTGGGAGTTTGTCATTAAGGGCATTGCCTAACGCCATCCTAACGACGGACTTAGTTGGCACTTCGAGATACGAAGGAACATCGATCACCCGACTGCGGTAAAAACCGCTACCGATTACCACTGGCATTATTTGGCCTCCCATGTGAGACTCTTTTTTCGGAAAGGCGAAAAAAGAATGTCATCGATTTGCATATATAAATCGCGGACGACGATATAGGCTTCGTTATATTCCTTCACTAATGGATAGGCATCCATTTTCTCTTTGGCGGCATACAAAGTTTTTTGAGCAGCGATGGCTTCAGGATCAGTTTCCTTTTTATAGACCAAAAGATCCTCGTATTGCTTCTCGTAGTCATCGAGAGCTTTTGATAGTTCTTTCACAGCTGGATCCGAAGCAATCTTTTTCTCCAAATCATCGAGCTTTTGGACTCGAGAATCGGTACGAAGAGCCTCTTTGAGGCTAGCTAAATCATTTAAGAGCTCTTTTTCCATAGGTTTCATTGTAAGATTTTTTGGCTTTCCATGCTACAATATTGGCATGTTACATATCGTCAAAGACAACATNAAAACCCTNCGGGAGCGTTCCGTNGANGTCACGCTTCCCCTTGCTAAGCATGACAAAAAGACGCTNGATGCCATGCTGAGCTATCTTAAAAACACCCAAGATCCTGAATGGCGGAAAGACCATCCCGCCTGCCGCGAAGGCATCGGCTTAGCCGCTCCGCAAATTGGTATCAATAAACGGATGCTCGTCATCCATTACCAAGAGGGCGATGAAGAAAAGCCCATCGACGTTTCCTATGAACTCGTGAANCCGAAAATCATCGAGAATTCAGTTAAACTTTGTTTCCTTGAATCAGGCGAAGGCTGCTTATCCGTCGATGCCCCGCATCCTGGCAAGGTCTATCGTCCCTTCCGGATTAAAGTCGCGGGCTATGAGGCCATCACCGAACAAGAAGTTACCATCACCGCCGAAGGTTTCGACGCCATCGTTTTACAGCACGAAATCGACCACCTGAACGGAGTTCTTTTCTACGACCACATCGACAAACTTAACCCGGATAAAGTCATTCCGGATGCTATCGCCATTTAATTAGTTTAAAATATACTCACTATGAAACACAGAACACTAGCTGTTTGGCTTTTGCTACCTCTTTTGGCGTCCTGCGGAAACGCCAAAGATGTGACGATTGCCGCCTACTTCGCGATGAACGAGAAAACACCTCTAGTTTATCGCGATGGCTTTAAGGTTCTTCAGTTGACCGATATCCATTGGTCAGTGAACACCAACGCCAAAGTCCAAGGTGAGTATCTGACCCGCGTCGTGAAAGAAGCCAACCCAGACTTCATCATGATCACCGGCGATAGTCTCTTGGGCGCGACAACTTCCACCGCCGAAACCCTCATGAAAGTGATTGAATCCTGGCAAATCCCTTATGGAACGACCTTTGGCAATCACGACCGTGAAGGCGAATATTCACCCGAATGGCTGACCCAGTTATGGTCCTCGGGCAAGTATTCTTACTACAATGAAGTTCAGGATAACGTCTTCGGCCGCTCGAACTACGTCATTCCGTTAACGGATGGAGCTGGGAAGCCCGTTTGGAATCTTTATTCCATCGACTCCAATAGCTACCCCGAAAGCAAGAATGGCGTTTATTACGATTACGATGTCATTCACACCGACCAAGTCGAATGGTTCAAAGCCACGGCTGCCGAAAGTAAGAGATTAGCAGGCGCGACCGTGCCGGGCTTAGCTTACTTCCACATTCCTCTCTTTGAATATTGCTACCAATACGTTAACGAACACAAAAACAACACCCAACCAGTGTTAGGCGAAATTTTGGAAACCTCGTCTTTCTCTACCGCCCCTGAAGAAATCAAAAAGCTCTTCGCGGATGCGGGAATGACCACCGAGGACATCAAATTCTGGCCAGGCTACATGAACACCGGCTTCTTTGACGCCGGAGTGGCCAATGGCGTTCAAGGCTTCTTCTGCGGCCACGACCATTCCAACGATTGGGGCGATTATTACACCAGCACCGCTGGCAAAGGCTACGTCAGCTATGGCGTTAAGAGCGGAACGGAGCTTTATTACACCCATAGCGACAAACGCAATGTGGATTTAATCGGTGGTTCGCTTGTCACCTTAAGAGGCAATCATTTCGATCTCGAGCACATCTATGTGCCAACGGATCCTGCTGCCGCTATCACTAGGTCCGCCTCCATCAGCATCGAGGTGAACAAATGAACTACGCCCTTAAACGCAAAATCCTCTTAGGTCTCGAGGCTCTTCTCTTCGCTTTCTTATCATGGATTTTCTTCACCTTCGTGAGTTCCGTCTTCAATGCCGTCGGCAGCGCCATCGACGTCAAGCCGACGATGCTTCCTTATTGGCTTAGCGTCATCGTTCTCATCTATTTCCTCTTCGTTTTCCATTTGATTTTGTTCCCGAAAAGCGAAAAGAAACTTTTGCTCACTTATAAGATCAACGGCATTGTCTTGGCTTCTTTAGCCCTCATCGCCGCGTTGCTCATCATCGTCTGGGTGGCCAATGGCACCTATGCCAGCATGGTCGCCGGGGTGCTTACGCCCCTCTTCCCGCTCGATTTCTTGCTCTTCGATTTCATCGTCGCGGGCTTAGGGATTTATTTCGCCTTCTTCTTAGCGAGAAAGNCGCCCGCNCCCGAAACCAAATACTATCCGTACGAGCACGNCATGGTCCGTCGCGTCTTCAGTTCCGCTTTCCGAGGCTTGTATGTTTTGTTCTCCCTCTATTTCACCGCTTGCTTCATCTTCTCCCTTTTCATGGCGAAGTATTCCGAGCCTAGTGGCTGGGAGCTCTTCTTCATTTGGTTCCTTATGGCGGTTCCCGCTGCTTATTGGGCTTACCACGATTGGTTCTATATGGATGAAGCGCATACGAGAACAGGCGATATCAAACGTTCGCTGATCGCCATCATCGTGAGCGGCTCCTTGGTCCTTGTGATGTTAATCGGCATCTTGGCCGTCCCGAATTTCATCGTCGAGAACGCGACTGGTCTCTTCATGCTCGACTACATGAAATCTTGGAACGCGGCCCCGTATTTGATGTCTCTCTCGGCTTTGATCCCGGCTATCGTCGCTCTAATTTCTTCTTTGCTGGAGAAAAAAGAAGTGGCTAAGGTCGAAGACAAAGAAACAAAGTAGTTGCCGCGAATAATCGACAAATAGACGCCAGACACCTGGCGTCTTTTTTGAGCATCTTCCAACAAAACGAATCCTTCCGTCATTACTATGGTATAGGACAACTAAAGGGGGTTCTATTCATGAAAAAAAGAAACATTGCGATCTTAGCCATCTTGACGGCCAGCCTTGGACTCCTCGCTAGTTGCGACAGCGAGGAAGATAAATACCAAACAGGTTCCACGAAGACGACCAGTCAAACCACAACCGCCACTTCGTCAAGCTCGACAGCGGCCACGACAGCCACCAAGACCTCGACAAGCACCTCAACTGGTCTTACGACAGGACCATCCAAACGTTAGTTAAGAAAGGAGGCCCAAGCCCCGAAAGGCGACTTTCCTGGCTTGGGCTTTTTCGTCCCATTTCCCGTGTCTTCCTGCTATGCAGGAGGCAAAAGTGTGTTATAGTATCAGTGCTTGCGATTATGTCACATAGCATAATGTCTTATCATTTCTTTACGGAGGCCCTTAATGGCTAGATTCGATTCTCCTGTCAATATCTTCGCTTTGGGCGGTTTAGGCGAAGTTGGCAAAAACACTTATTGCTTCGAAACCGACCGTTCGCTTATTTTGGTTGATGCCGGCGTACGTTTTCCTGAAGCCAACCTTCCAGGCGTTGACTATGTCATCCCTGATTATTCGTATTTAAAAAACAACCGCGCCAAAATCAAAGCTTTGTTCATCACCCATGGTCACGAAGACCATATCGGCGGCATTCCTTTCCTTATTCGCAGCGTCTATATCCCTGTCATCTACGCCCCGCGTCTCGCGGCCGCGTTAATCAGGCATAAGCTCGAAGACGCCCGCATCAAAGACGAAGTGAAAATCGTCGAGATCGATTCCAACTCGGTCATCAACATCGGCGATGATTTCAAAGTGTCTTTCTACCGCGTCACCCACTCCATCCCAGATTCTTATGGCGTCTGCATCGACACCAACGAGGGTCGCATCATCGAGAGCGGCGACTTCAAAATCGACTTAACCCCAGTCGGACCGAACTTCGAATTATCCAAGCTCGCGACGATGGGCACCCAAGGCGTCGACCTTCTCATGGCCGATAGCACCAACGCCGAGATTGAGGGCTATACCCCCAGCGAAACCAACGTCCGTAGCGGCGTCGAGGAAATCTTCGACAAAGCCCCGGGCCGCGTCATTGTCTCGACCTTCTCGAGCAACATCAACCGTATTCAGCAAGTCGTCGAGGTGGCGGTCGAGCATAAACGCAAGATCTGCATCTTGGGCCGCTCCATGGAAACCGTCGTTGGCATCTCCCGCCAATATGGCTACATCAAGATCCCCGATGCTTCCATCATCAGCGATGACATGGTCCGCAATTATAAGGCCAGCGAAATCTGCATTCTTTGCACTGGCAGCCAAGGCGAAGCCATGGCCGCGCTTTCAAGAATCGCCAATGGCGACCACAAAACCATTCATATTATCCCTGGCGACACCATCATCTTCTCCTCGAACCCGATTCCGGGCAACGGAGCGTTGATCGACCGCCTCGTGAACAACCTCGTCAAACAAGGCGCCGACGTGAAGCAGAATAGCTTAGCTTTCTCTCTTCACTCGTCAGGCCACCCTTCAAGACAAGAGCTCCGTCTCATGCTGAGACTCGCGAACCCGCACTACTTCATGCCGATCCACGGCGAATACCGCATGCTTAAGCTTCACGCCGAAATCGGCGAATCGCTTGGCATTCCGCATGACCACACCTTTGTCTGCGATAATGGCGATACGTTGGTCTTAAAGAACCACGTGGTTACCCGCGGTGGCAAGATTCCGGCCGACGATGTCTATATCGATGGCAATGACCTCGATGGACTTTCTAGCGCCGTCATCCATGACCGCGAAATCCTAAAGAACGATGGCATGGTGGCAGTCTTAGTGACCATCAACAGCAAGACCAACACCTTGGTCGTGCCTCCGATAGTGTATGCCCGTGGCTTTGCGGCTGGGGAAGACACCCACGTCATCCGCCACGCGCAGATGCACGCCGAAGAGGCCATCCGCGAGATCATGCAGGAGAAAGTCACTTTCGGCGAAATCAAGACCACCATCAAGAACGCCGTCAGCAAATACATCTACCGCAAGACGGAGCGCAATCCGATGATCGTGCCCGTCATCATGAATTCGGTCGACTGATTTAAGGTTACCTTTTTATGCTTATCTTAGCGTCCACCTCTCCCCGCCGGAAAGACTTGATCCGCAAGCTCGGCCTTCCTTTCGTCGCCATGGATAGCGGAGCGGACGAAAAGCCCGTTCAATCCTCGGTGAGTCCGAAAGAACTCCCTCTCGAAGAAAGCCGCATCAAGGCCTATTCGATCGCTTCCCGTTACCCCAATGACGAAGTACTCGCCTGCGATACGGTCGTGATCCTTGATGGCGAAGTGCTTGGCAAACCCAAGAACGAAGAAGATGCCGTTAAGATGCTCCTAAAAGAGCAAGGCAAACGGCAAGTCGTTCTAACGGGTTATACCTACATCTCCCCCACGAAGGAAATCACCCGCTCGGTCGTGAGCTACGTCTACTTCAATCCCTTAACCGAAGAACAAATTCGCGACTACATTAAAAAATACCAGCCTCTTGATAAGGCTGGCGCCTATGGCTTACAAGACGAAGCGGGTCTCGTGAACCACATCGAAGGCAGTTACTACAATGTGATGGGCTTCCCCTTAGAAGACATCGCGAAACACGTCTACGGACGTGATGAGAAAAGCTTCTCATAGACCCCTTGGGGGTCTTTTTTTATGACCATCACGAGATGATCGCTCATTTTAACGAAGCCAGAGACACCATAATCGCGGAGTTTGTCTTTATCGACGAGATCGTAATCCTTGAGAGTCACGATAATGCGGGAGCCTTCAAGGCTCTTGCCTAAGACGTTTTCTTCGCCGCCCAGGGCTTTGATGTAGACCTTGTCGGTCCGCATTTTGGCTTCTTTCTTTAGCTGATGAGCGGAGACGAAATGGTCGATGAGAAAGAACAAAGCCACCAATAACAAGGCCCCTAAACCTGCGAGCCAATAGACGTTCTCTAAGAAAAAGTCCCGTTCGAGGACAACAATGACGTTCATGAGGGTATAATAACACACAGAGAGGTACCTATGAGTAACGCAATCGAAATTGAAGCTAAAGCCCTCGTCAAGAAAGAGGACTACGAAAAACTCGTGAAACGCTTCGCCGGAGCGAAGAGCTACGAGCAGGCGAACTACTACATCGATAATCAAGAAGGTTTGCTCCGCAAAGAGGGCGTGGCCTTACGCATCCGGGAAAAGGAAGGCCTTTACGAAATGACCCTCAAGACGCCGCTTAGCGAAGGCTTGCTGGAAAAGAGTTGCACCTGGACGAAAGAAAGATTCGATGGCTTTATGAAAAAGGGCATCTTCCCAGAGGGCGACATCAAACGCTTCCTCACGATGCTCGACATCGATGTCTCNAGCTTAAAAGTGTTGACCTCCCTCACCACCAAACGTATCGATATCGANTANGAGGGTGGCAAACTCTCGCTCGATGAGAACCATTACTCGGGTCTCGTGGATTACGAAATCGAGCTNGAGCATAACAGCATGATCGACGCNACGAAGTATCTGAAAGAACTCTTCGAAGCCGAAAACATCCCCTTCGAACTCAATACCAAAACCAAAGTGTCGAGAGCCTTACGGGCCTCTGGTCACTAAAAAGAATCAAGAGCCTTCCTCAAGAAGAAAGGCTCTTTTATTTTCTCCGCAAAAAGCCCTTCAAACGAAAAAAGAGCCCGCTTTTGCAGGCTCTTTAGAGGCAACTCTTTTAGCGGAGAATCTCTTCTTTCTTTTCTTCGAATTCTTCCTCGGTGATAACTTCTTTCTCGAGAAGTTCCTGATAAGCTAGAAGCGTTTCGGCCGCTTCTTTGTCTTCCTTCATCGTCAGCTGTCCTTCGCCCACCATGATAAGCAAGCCCAGGATCTCGATGGCAATCGTAAGCAAGGTCTCGATCAAGAAGGCTGAGAACGGTAAAGTCGTAAGGGTGAAATTAGTCAAATAAAGCGAAAGCTGAAACACCAAAGTGAAAAGTGCCAAGCCCACTGAAACGAAGAAGAAAATCTTTTGGCATTTCTTGCATTTATTGCCTAAGACGAAATAAAGAATGCCTGAAACAACAAGGGCTAAAGACAAGATGAAATAGAGTGAGATGACAGCCCATGAAGCAGATGTCCCAGACTTTTCCTTGCTTGTCTCAACCATATTGACGATTTCAAGGACAAACCCCATGCCGCCCAAACCTAAGGAGACGGCGGGATAGAGCCATTTGGCTTTGAAGCTTCCTTTCGCCAAGTGAATGATGGCAAAGGTCGCGAAAGTGATCAATACGGCAGCGAACAATAAAGTCGTTGCGGCATTGCCATAGCCAATCGCTTTCTGGTATTCAGTCGAATAATCGCCAAGGAAAGAAGCCATGGCGCTGGCGAAGGACACGATGCCGGCGATAATCGCTAAAATCGCGGAAACAAGGACGAGCTTACGCTTCTTGGTACTGGCCCCATGGCATTGGCAGCCGCAGTCGCTTTCGCAGACTTCGGTTCCGTTTTCGTCACAATGGCAGCCACCCTCTTCGCAGCCGCAACCGCAGCCACAACCACATTCTTCAGCCTTCTCTTCTTTGGGTTCTTCGGTTTCGCCAGCGCAGCAAGAAGAACCGAATTGGCATTTCTCAGTTTCTTCTTCCTCGGGCGTAAGTTTCTTTTCTTCTTCGTTTGGCATAAAAATAGCCTCCCTAATCTGGCCCTATAATATCATCATTCCTTTCGATAATGAAACGAGATACATTATAAGGTGAAAATTAGTAGTTATTGTTAAGGATAATTAAAAAATAAACGTCTTTTTTGAAAGGCGTTTATTTGAATTTTGATAAAAAGCTTACAGTGACGTGGTACCGTCGGAACAAGTAATAACGGTCGTGGTCGGAACGGTGGGGTTGCCACCATGCCAGTTAAGACCTCTCGTGACAGTGGCCCATTGGGCTTTCGTGCCCGCGAAGTTAATGGTTGCGAGAACCCCATCGAAAGCGAAACAATACTCGCCGAGGCTTGATAAGGTAGACGGAAGATTTACCGTCGTAAGGGCTGAGCAATTGAGAAAAGCGCTCTTGCGAAGAACGGTAACGCCCTCGGGAATCGTGATCGAAGTGAGGTTAAGACAAGAAGCAAAGGCGTTGACGGAGATTTCCGTTACGGTGGCTGGAATAGTGAAGCTGGAGCAACCCGGAAGAGCGAAATAAAGCTTAGTTCCGTTATCTATCATGACAATGGATTTAGCATCATTGATGCCATCCCCTGGCGTATCTCCTTCCGCGGCCGTATTAAGGGTATAGACGGAATTGCCTGCATAGGTTAAAGACTTCAAGGAGGTGCAACGATAGAAAGCGTTAAGGTCAATAAAAGTAACGCTCGTAGGGATTGTCACGCTCGTTAAAGAAGTACAGTTAGCAAACGCTGAGAAGCCGATTTTCGTTACTGAGCTCGGAATGGTAATGCTTTGCAAACTGGTGCAACCTTGGAAGGCTTGAGTATCGATAGAGGTCACGACGTTGTAGGTGAGATCAACGCTTTTCAAGGAGGTGCAACCGGTGAAGGCGCCAGGCATAACGTGAGTCTGGGTTAGCGGTATCTTAATGGTCGGTGTCGAAGTGGCGCCACCAATGCCACAGCTAGTGCGGAAAACGATATTGCCAGCTGAGGTAATATTACTCTTCCAGGTCGAATAAGCAGAATAAGTGGCTGGCAAATTGGCTGAGTTGTAGTAAACGACCGGAAGCATGAAACTGGTGTTAGCCTCGGAATTGGAAGTGACGGTCATGCCATTCCAACCCATATTAGAAGCGAAAATGACATAATTGCTGATCGGGTTATCAACGGCCCAAACATATTGAAGGTTGGAATAGGTTAGATTGTTTACAACAACTGTGCCGGCGCTCAAATATCCACTACCACCGGTTTTATAAAGCGGTGTACGGGAAATNTNANNATAAATGNATTGCCCATAATANCTNGANTATGTNCTGGTGCACCAATGAANATCGGTCGGACTGGTGAAACAAAGATAAACGGAACGGCTGACTGTCAAATATCCGGATGTTGCGGTCGAAAAAGTCGCTTGCACATAAAAAGGGCTCGACCATGAATAGGTCGTAGCGGCTTGCGGATTGGCTTTGTTGCCAGCTTCGCCACTTTCGCTTGAAGTGCCGCACCCTCCAAGAAGAGGGACGGCGAGCAGCGCGACAAGGGCAAGTAATTTGCGTTTTAGGTTCATGAAAAAGCCTGCACTGATATTTTAAAGCATTGCATAGCAATGGCAAGCCCGAAGGAATCGGAGCACCCCTATTGACTTAGAGTTGACTCCAAGGCTTATAGTGACTCGGAAGGCAAAAACAATGGAAAAACAAACGGCGGGTCGTAAAGCTTTAGGTGATTTAGCTCCTAAGTTCGCGGAGTTAAACGATGATGTTTTATTCGGCGAAGTTTGGAGTCGGGAGGACAAACTGGCGACAAGAGATCGCTGTCTCATCACGGTTACGGCCTTAATAACGAAGGGCATTTTCGATAATTCTCTTCGCTATCACATCGCAAACGCTCGGGTTCACGGAGTCACAAAGGAAGAAATGGTCGAAGTGCTGACCCATTTGGCGTTTTATGCGGGCTGGCCCAATGCTTGGGCGGCTTTCCCCATTGTTCGCGAAGTCTACGCCGATGATAAAGTGGCTCCTTCCGACTCTTTGTTTGGCCTGGGTGAAGAAAACAAAGCATTCGAAAAGTATTTCATTGGCAAGAGTTATCTCAAAGCCCTGAGCACCGCGGAAGGCTTAGGAGTTTATAACGTCACGTTCGAACCAGGCTGCCGCAACAACTGGCATATTCACCATGCTGGTGGGCAATTGTTGCTTTGCACCGATGGCGAAGGCTGGTATCAAGAATGGGGAGAGAAGGCCCGCAAGCTTCACCCAGGCGACGTGGTTTATATCGCTCCGGAAATCAAACATTGGCATGGAGCGACGAAGGATAGTTGGTTTACGCATATCGCCATCGGAATCCCTGCAAAAGGGCCTTCGAATGAATGGTGCGAGCCCGTAAACGAGAAGGAATACGCCGCTCTCGAAGAGGATAAATAAAAGGACGCCCAGCTGACGCTAGACGTCCCAGTATACGATTGCAGAACGTCAGTTCTTAATCTTCAATTCGCCTTTAATGTCTTTCGACGGATCGCAAGTGCCAAAGGTCGGGCATTCCTCTTCCGTGCACGCCATTTCGGCAATGCGGCGGGCGCGAGGAATGAAGGTCCGGATTTCTTCACTGTTGTAACCGACTTGAATACGATGGTCATCGACGATAATCGGACGGCGAAGCACCGAAGGGTTCTTGCGGATGAATTCGATGAGTTGGCTGACGGTCATCTCATCGAAATCGATGTGATTCTGAGAGAGACGATTTTGCTCCGAGGCGAAATGATATCATCGGTCCCGTTCTCGGATTTGGAGATGACTTCCTTAAGGTCATCGACCGAGAGGTCGTGGGAAAAGATATCCTTCTGCTCATAGGGAATCTTCTGATCGTCGAACCATTTTTTGACTTTGCGGCAGCTGGCGCAGCTGGGTGAATAATAGATTTTAATCATACAAGTGCCATTGTAGCACGACCGTCAAGCCTTCTATAGCGAATTTCCGCGATTCCTTCGTAAAAATGCTTACATCAACAATTGAACAAAGGCCTAGAGGCTTTATAATGGACTTTCGAGGACATCCTCGACCGCTCATTTATCGTAACCACATGACTAAACACCATTTAATCGCCATCGATGTCGATGGGACTTTGCTTGATAAGGAAGCCCATCTTTCGTTACTGACTTCATCCGTGCTCAAAGAAAGAGTCGCCCAAGGGGACGTGATTGTTTTGGCTTCGGGCCGGCCTTGGAGAAGTCTCCGTCCTTATTACCTGGCTTTAGGTTTAACGGGACCCGTCATTTGCTATAACGGCGCTTTGGTCTTTGATCCCGCAAGGCCCGATTTCAAACCCCTAAAGAAACTTTTCAAAAAGGAAGACATTCAAGCGATATCCTCGCAAATGTCTTCTAAAATCATTTCGCTTATGTGCGAAAACGAAACGACTATCTACGCCAACAAAGTCGACGAATACCTTAGTCATTACTTCCCTTATGCCAATATGAAAACGGAATTGGGTTCTTTCCCTGACGTTTTAAAAGAAGACACCTACACCGCCATTTTCTCATGCTTGCCCGAAGACGATGAGTCTTTGCGTAANGNTATCGAAAGTCGCGCCCCGATCAAGTTCCGGCANTGGCGTGGCGTTCCTTATAGCGAAGCCTANTATTCAGGCGTCGACAAAGGCAGNGCGCTTCTTTATGTCATGGCCGAACTAGGCTTCAAGCAAGAAGACGTCATCGCTTTNGGCGACAGCGACAACGACTACGAAATGCTCGCTCTCGCAGGCCATCCTTTCGCGATGGCCGAGAGTAAGAGCCCTCTTCTTCTCGCCAACTTCCCTCATACGAAAAAAGGCAACGACCACGATGGGGTGGCCCTTGCCTTAATGGAATTACTGAACTAGTTACTTGACGCCTAAGGATTTACGAAGGGCTTTCGAGAGAGCCAAGGCTTCCTCGTGAAGACCTTCTTTTTTCGTTCCGACCGCTTCGACGTAGAACTTGCACTTCGGTTCGGTGCCGCTCGGACGGATGGCGATCCAAGAACCGTTGGCGAGAAGGAGTTTCACCACTTCCGCTTCTGGAAGGGTAGTCTTACTCTTGGTGCCATCGGCTTTCGTAATAACGCCAGTCTTATAGTCTTGAACTTCACTCACTTGGATCTTCATGACTTCTTTTGGCGGATTGACATGGAGGCGATCCATGATTTCTTTCATCTCGTTAGCGCCTTCGCTGCCAGTGAACTCCACCGAATCGGTGAAGGTGTCGTGGTAGCCAAACTTCTTTTCGAGATTATCGAAGGCCACATCGAGCGGGATGCCTTTGCGGAAATACCACAAAGCCATTTCGCAATAAAGCAGAATAGCCTGAATGCCATCTTTGTCGCGCACAAACGGCTGAATGAGGCAGCCATAGCTCTCTTCGTAGCCGAATTCGAAATGCGGGCCCGCACCTAATTCTTCGTAATGGTGAATGCGCTCGCCGATGTATTTGAAGCCTGTTAAGAAGCTTTCGGAAGCTAAGCCATAGGACTTCGCGATCTTACGGCCGAGGTCGCTCGTGACGATAGTGTCATAAAGGACGCCATTGCTCGAGAGAACACCTAAACGTTTACGCTCCTGGAAGATGTAATCCATGAGAAGCGCCCCGCTCTGGTTGCCCGTGAAACGCTCATAGGTGCCTTTGCTGGAAAGATACGCAAGACCGCAGCGGTCGCCATCGGGGTCGGTCATGACCAAGAGGTTCGCGTGATATTGATTGGCTAGCTTAAGCGGTTCGATGAAGGCTTCGGCGGTCTCCGGATTCGGAGATAAGGTGCCGCTGAAATCCGGATCGTGGGTGCATTGGCTCATGACCGGGATGACTTCGTAGCCGCAGGCTTTGAAGACGCGCATGGCGTTTTCGTAGCTCGTGCCATGCTGCGGAGTATAGATGATTTTGAAGCCCTTTTTGTCCAAATTAGGGTTGATTTGCACGGATAATACGTCTTTGACGTAGGCGTTATCAATCTCGTCATCAAGCTCCACGAGCTCGCCCTGGGTCGAGGCTTTTTCGGGCTCAACTGTTAATTCATCGGGCAAAGAGGCGATGATGTTCAATAACGGCTCAATCTCTTCGGGCACCAATTGGCAGCCCGTATCGTCATAGACTTTGTAGCCGTTATATTGTTTCGGGTTATGGCTCGCGGTGATCATGATGCCACCACAGGCATGAAGATAACGGACGGCATAAGAAAGTTCGGGGGTCGGACGAAGCGAGTCGAAAATATAGGCTTTGATACCTTCTTCGTTCAACAGCCGAGCGCTCTCGAGAGTGAACTCGCGGGAGAAATGGCGGTTATCGTGACTGATGACGACGCCGCGAGTTGCGGCATCAGGGTATTTCTTCAAAAGATATAAACCGAAGGCCACCGTCGCTTTTTTGACGGTGAAGGAATTCATGCGGTTCGTACCAGGACCAATGACTCCGCGCATGCCAGCGGTTCCGAATTCGATGTCTTGGAAGAAAGCATCGTCTTTCTCCGCCTTGTTCATGTGGCGGAGGGTCTCTTTGTCTTCCGGAGCCACTTCTTTCGAATCGAGCCAGCGCTCATAACGACTTTCCACTGTGTCCATAATCTAACGAATTTCCTTTCTTAACTTCTCTAGTATAGCTTTTTCTTCATCGTTTACCTCACTCACGAACTTTTTGCCGCTTAAGGGGGCCAGAACACCAGTGAGATTACCGAATGTCAACTCGTGAGCCCGTAAGAACTGATAGTCAAGGCCATAGAGCGTCCGGAATTTTCGGTTATCAAGGTAATTGCCGTATTTGCCATCGCCCATAATCGGATGGCCAATGCTGGCTAAATGAACTCTGATCTGGTGGGTTCTGCCCGTATAAAGAACGCATTCGAGAAGGGTGCAATTCTTGAAGGTCTCGATGGGTTCATAACCCGTTTTGGCCTCTTTGCCGCCTTCCGAAACTGGCGTCACCGTCACTAAGCCGGTTTCGCTGTTCTTCTTTAAGGGTTTCTCGATGACGCCGCCTTTTTCAACGATGCCATCCACGAGGGCCAAGTATTTTTTGGAGATATCCTCGCGGTCTTTGAAAAGCACTTCTAAGTCTTTTAAAGCCGCGTCGGTCTTAGCGAAAATCACCAAACCGGCGGTATTGCGGTCAAGACGATGGGCTGGCGCGGGGACAAAGGCGTGATTAACGGGATCGAACTCATCCTTATAATAAAGATAATCCAAAACCTTCTGGGTCAACGTGTTCCGTTTTTCTTTCTCATCCCCATAAACGAGCAAGCCCGAAGGTTTGTCGACGATCAAAACATTCTCATCTTCATAAGCGATGCCATACGGGAAAGGCTTTTTCTCCGCGAGACGCGGATGCTTGAAGTCTTCGAGCTGCTGATCGGTCACGTAAAGACGGATCACATCACCCTCCTGCACCACATAATCCTTATGAATCCAGTGGCCATTCGCCTTGATGTCTTTCTTCCGAAAGGCCTTATAGATGAAGCCGAGAGGCGCTTCCGCCAGGTATTTGCGGACGAATTTCTCAGCTTTTTGCCCCGCATCACGCGAGGAAATGACGATTTCTTTCATACAAGAGCAATTATACCATAAGGCGGCATTGAAAAAGGCGAGCAACACCTCTATAATTTCCGTTGCCACGTTTAAATGGAGGAATACCCAAGTGGCTGAAGGGGCGGGCTTGGAAAGCTCGTAGGCTCTTAACCGGGCGCAAGGGTTCGACTCCCTTTTCCTCCGCCAATGGCAAAAAAGCTCGGCGTTATGCCGAGTTTTCTTTTGTTTTTGAAGGCTATTTTTTCGCTAATTCAGCGCTCTTAAGCATGAAACCGTTGATGCCTAGAGTCACTTCGCTGAAGATCAAACGGCGGTTCTTTTCGGTGTCTTCGATTTCCCCTTTGATGAGATCATAGAAGCCACGAACGAAATCTTCGATGAAAAGAGTGATAAGAACGTCAAGGTCTTCTTCAGGGCGCGGGCCATAGACCCGGAGAAGGATACCCTTTAGTTCGTCGCGCCGTTTCTTTTGGGCGGTGAAGACATCTTTCTGCGAGTAATAAGTGGAGCCGAGATAATAAACGATAAAGGTGATTTCCTTTTTATTCTTTAGCTGGGCGTCATACATCGGAGCGAAGAACTCATAATGGATGTCAGAGGTGGTTAACTGCTCAGGCGGGACGGGAATGAGGGGCTTATTGAAAGTATCCCAGGCCTTAAAGAAAGCGGCCCTAATAAGATCCTTCTTGGTTTTAAAGTGAGCGAAGATCGCAGGCTCGCTGATGGACAAACGACGGGCGACTTCTTTCGTCGAGATGTTAACCGTGTTCTCACGCACGGCTTCACGCATTGTCTCTTCGATGATCTTCGTGTCCAAATCGTAAGGTGTCCGTGACATAAGGAAATCCCCATTTCTCAAATAGCAAAAGCGTACCTTTATAAATTAGGTCGGCTTTTGATATTTATATTTTTATTCTAACGAGCCCGACGAAAAACTCAATAAATATGCTTCAATCGGAGAAAATGGATTAGTGACCACTCACGAAAAGCAAAGAAAACTCCTAAACTATTTTAATGTATTAAGGCATACAAAAAGCCCCGGGAGAGAAGCCCAGGGCTATTTGAATCAGCTTCTATTACTTTGTCGTCGGAGCGGCTGGAGCAGCAGGTTCAGCGGGCTTTTGCTCAGCTGGAACATCCACCACTTTCGCTTCTTCGGGGGCCGATTGGCTTAAGACCTGCAAACGCTGCGCGCGACGAATGGCTCTTTCGTCATTGACGTCGCTCTTTTTGGCGTAGTGGTTGAGAGTGATTAGGCTAACGAAAACGGCGATAAGAAGGATGATGATTCCCAACCAGCGGAGCGATAAAGTCGTCTTGCTCCAGGTTTGGAAACCATTTTGCCAATTGAGCATCCAGTTTGAATACTCTCCTAAGGCGTTCCGTTTCGGCGGAACATAATCGACCAAGATGCCGATCACGAGGAAGAACAAGCCTAAAACGGCTACGACGCCTTCGATCGAAATCCAGGCAATCTCGCCTTTGCTAAGCTTTTTGACTTGTTTCGTTTCTTCTTCCATAAGGAGCACCTCTTTCTAGTTGGCTAATTAGGCTTTCGGTAAGCCAGTCTTCGGATCGATTTCGACGGCATCAGTGCCATCTTGCGGCTCAATGGGTTGAGCGGCGGCTTGGCCTTTTTGTCCATCAGGGACAATCTTGTTGCCGTTCTTTTGGGCGTCGGCGACGAGTTCGTTAACCATCGGAACATAGATGGCACGGAATTCCGGCTCCACCACTTTAACATATTCGGCAATCTCGGATTGAGTGGCTTTGATGACATCGCCAAAGTTTTTGCCAGCGGGCAAATCACGATGGCCCGTCATATAGTCGACGAGCATGAAGACGCTATCCTGCATCGCCATGTAGACGTTATCGGTGATGCGACTGTTCTGACGGATCCCAGCAATATTGCCGATGATGGTCTGAATGTCATTGCCGATGAAACGGCTGGCAGCGGTCTCTTCGCCTTTGGCTTCCTGGCGAGCTTGGTTATAATCGCCAAAAAGTTTGACGAGATCGTTCACGAGAGTCATATAAGCGACGCCGCGATAGAGTTTTTCTTCGGCTTTGTCGCACTGCTCGACGGTCGTGACATCGAGGTTCTGCTTCTTGCCATCGTTAAGGATGCCAATGATCATCGCTTCGACGTTTTCGTGAATCGGCAAAACGCCTTTGTAAATGGCTAAATGCTGGGCATGGTCAACGCGTAAACCATCGTCGGCAAGCTTAAGAATGGTGCTGTTATCACCATAGACCTCATCGTAGAAATCGCGAATGGTCTTCTCGAGCTTCGGTCCAGACTCTGGGCTGTGGTCGATGATGTTCTTGAGCGGAGTCGGCTGTTCAAGCTCAACCAAGACGGACCGTTTCTTCTCTTTGAAAAGGTTGACGTCGTAGGTGTCTTTCTGGAGGCAATACTCCATGGTGTCGCGAACCACGACCTTGTAGTGAATAAGCGTGGCGACGACTTCGGAAATCTGATTCATAATCCTTCCTTCTTTCTTTTGGACGAGACGCTATTTCTCCTCCAATGGGTAGAGATAGTCCTCCAAATCATAGAAGTTCTTAATAACGTGAGCGGCGTGGGCTTTGACTTCCGGACGTCCGTGCTCCATGCAGAAGGATTGCTCCTTCCAGGCATCGAACATCGAGATATCGTTACCCGAGTCTCCGACAACTACAACATTATCGCGAGGTATCTTGTTGTAATCAAGATAAAACTCGAGACCGTCTTTCTTTGTACAGCCTTTAGGGCTGATTTCAATCATTTGGTTAATCCACGAGAACTCCGCATCGGGATATTGCTTGTTGAGGAGAGCGGTCACTTCGCGAGCTTGAATGATTCTCTTCTTGGTGACGCCGAAGAGCACCATTGCCTTATAAACTTCGCCAGTTTCGAGTTCCTCATAGTAGACGCGGTCGCTTCTCACAAAGGGGTCGCGGTAGGTGCCGTTGCTGATCCGCCAAAGGAAGTAAGCGAGATTCGTCATGTGGCTCACATCCGTTCGCGTGTAAACGAGATTGCGCCTTTTGCTCATCAAGAGCACCATCGGGGGATCGTAATCCCGTCTGATGTCGAAGAGAATCTTTTTCAAGGACTCTTTATTGAAGCTTGTTGATTTAATTACTTGGCTCTTTTCGATGATCACGCTGCCATTGCAACCGATGAGGTCCGCGTCGATGCCGGTCTTTTTGCGAAACTTCGCCTCAATAGCTTTGTTGCGGCCGCTGACTAATACCAATTTGCCGCCATCGTCGATAAAACGTTGCAGAAACTTTTTGGTTTTTCTGCAAATCATCCGATATCTTTTTTTAGGATAGAAGAGCGTTCCGTCCAAGTCCGTCGCGATAACCTTGACCATGCAAGAAGATATTTTACTCTTTTAACTAAGTTAAAAAAGAAAAAAGAAAGGGGAACCGCTGAAGTGAAGTGTACCCCGAATTCTGGACCAAACCAGAAAGCGGGGTACTTTTCTTGTGAAGTACACATTCGAGCAGAAGCTGAAATGGGTCAGAGACTACATGTCCGGTGAATCGGTTCCAGTCCCAAAAGGGTGCCGAAGCTCTTTGAAAGGTTGGCACAAAAAAGTGCTGACGTGGATCCACGTCTATGAGATTTTCGGGGAGAAAGGCCTAGTTCACGGCCGCGGGAGGAAACTCTCGCAGGGGCAGAAGTTCGAGGCGGTGAGGCGCGTCCTGGCTGGCGAATCGATGTCGGCGGTCGCCTACTCGCTGGGCATGGCGAACAGCGGCTGCGTCATCAACTGGGTCAGGTCCTATCGAGAAAACGGCCTGGAAGGTCTACAATCGAAGCCGAGAGGCAGGAAGCCCAAGAATGCCAAAGAAGACGATGGCGGAGCTCGAGGCGGAGAACGAGGCCCTGAGAAGGGAGAACGAGCTCAAGTCCCTAGAGATAGCCTACTTAAAAAACTTGAGGGCCTTGGTGGCGTCGGAGGGGCGTCCCCAAGGCAAAGGTGCGAGGCGGTCCTCCAAACCAAAGAAGAGCACGAAAAAGCCGAATTAGGCGGGCTTTTGGCCGTCGCCGGGCTGGCGAAGTCGACATATTTCTACGAGAAAGCCAAAGCGGACCCAGACGCGAAGAACAAGGAAATCTCCGAGCGGATCGCGTCGATATTCGCGGGGTCTAGGGCGAGGTACGGCGTGCGGCGCGTCTGCGCGCAGCTCAGGGCCGAAGGGATCGGCGCGAACCACAAGAAGGTACAGCGCCTCATGAAAAAGATGGGGCTGAAAGGCGTCGTCAAAACCGTCAACTACAGCTCCTATCGGGGGACGGTCGGCGACGTGGCGCCGGACCTCATAATCCGCGAATACGTGAGGAAGGACGGGCAGACCCACCACAAATCCGATTTCTCATGCGGCGGCCCGAACAGGAAATGGACGACCGACGTGAGCCAGTTCAGCTTCCCTTGGGGGAAATGCTACCTCAGCCCGATCAAGGACATGTTCACCGGCGAGATCGTCGCGTACGACCTGAGTCTCCGCGCGGACTTCTCCCAGACGAGGAGGATGCTGGATTCGGCCTTCTCGCGGTATCCGAGCCTCAGGGGCCTGATATTCCATTCGGACCAGGGCTGGCAATACCAGCAGCGTTGGTACGTCGAGGAGCTCAGAAGGCGCGGGATACGTCAGTCGATGTCGAGGAAGGGCAACTGCCTCGACAACTGCATAATGGAGTCGTTCTTCGGGTCGATGAAGCGCGAGATGTTCTACGGGCGCGAGTCCGAATACCCCGACTTTCAGTCGTTCAAGAAGGCGGTCGATTCATACATATCGTGGTACAACTCCGAGCGTCTGAGATACTTCGCGGGCGAAAGAAAATGGATGTCCCCCCTCGCATGCCACGCGGCATGTTCGGTTGGACATCCATGAGGTTTTTGCCTATGATGTTCCTAGTTTAGTCCAGACAATTGGGTACACATCACGTAGCTCCCCTTTCGTATCAAAGGCTGATTACTTACGCTCCGGAAGGAGTTTGTTCTCCACCTGGATAACACCATAGCCGCCATCGAGACGCTTATAAGCGACTGAGACTTCTTCGTCGTCGCTATCGAGGTAAATGAAGAAGCTGTGGCCCAACGCTTCCATGCGAGTGATGGCCTCATCAAGAGTCATCGGATCGAGATAAATCGACTTCGTGCGAACAAGTTGCTCCGCATCGACCGGTTCGGTTTCTTCTTGGAAGTTAGCGAAGGCAATCGAGCGGCCTAAGCCTTCGACGTTCTTGCTGCGCTCCATGCGGGTCTTCAAACGGCGCATCTGATCTTCGAGCTTATCAATCGCAAGATCGACGGCGGCATATAGATCGTCATTGCGAACCTCAGTGCGGAAATCCATTTCTTTGGTGAAGATAGTGATTTCGACCTTGGCTCCGACTTTATAGGCACTCACGACCGCGCGGCAGAGGACTTCGTCATTAATAACGAAGTATTTGTCCATGCGATGAAGCTTTTTCTGCAAGTCGTCACGAATAGCATCGGTGACTTGGATGTTCTTACCGACAATTTGGTATTTCATTGCCTATGTATCTCCTTGGGCACTGTTGGCCCTTATCTAATTACATTTTAGCGAGCATTCGAAAAAGATAAAGATTTAGTGTGAAAATTCTCTCTAAATATCGGAAGTAATTTTTTTATCGATGAAAAAGGAAACGACTTTTCGCCCAAGGGAAACGTTTATAATAAGGCTACAGGAAAACCGTTTATGGACAAGAAAAGAAGCGTGATTGTTTGTCGAGTTGCTGCCATTGCTTCAATCCTCTTCGCTTTGGCGGCGGCCATCGTTTCCTTTGTCTCCGGAAAAAACACAATAACCAAAATCGTCTTCTCTTTGCTGATTTTAGGCCTCGACCTTCCGTATGCGATTTATCTTCTCGTGAAAGGCAACCGTTCCCCACGCACCCTATTAGGATATAGCATCACTTACCATATCGTTTCGATTGCCGTAGAGTTCGCCGGCTATGTGGTTCTTCTCGTCTCAGGATTCCTTGGGGCTATCATCAACCATGCCAATTCTTCTTCGTCTTCCGTTTCTTCAGCAGCATCCATNAGTTCCTCTAGCGGAGGNACTGTTTCTTCTACCAACGTGGCTTGGACTTTCTTCATGCTCTATCTCATTTTCGCCATTGTTTTCGCTCTCTTTGGCATTGTGAAAATCGTGATGTGTTATCAGTACATGAAAGATCATCAGAAATACCATAAGGCNTATCTGGCTTGCGCAAGCNTCTATTGGGGCTTATTGGCTTTGATCGTTATCTTCATTTTCGTAGCCTTGGTTCTCCTAACCTTCTTATCTTTCGGCCTTCTTGTTGCCGCTACTGGCCTCACGTTCCTTTGTCTCTTCATCTCAGCCGACNCGATCTTCCTTTCGACCGANGAAATGAACGTCACGATGGAAAATGGCGTTACCCCAAAACAATAGGACAAAGAGACAATTAAAACCCGGTCCAATCAACGATGATTCGACCGGGCTTTTTTCTAATCCAAAAGGGTTTTGCTAAGATATTAGTCTTTAATGGCGTGGCCTTGCTTATCGGTAAAGGTCCCGCAAAGAATCATGATGAAATCCACGAGAGCNCCGATGCCAAAGAGACCTGCGGTGAAGAGCCAAAGCAAACCAGTTCCAATCTTACCAACGACGAAGCGATGAACGCCTAAACCTCCCAAAAAGAAACAAAGCAGCGCCAAAGTAACTTTATTCATTAAAGTTCCTCCCTATTAAAAAAATTATATATCTTCTATTGTCAGAAAAACAAAGCAATTATGGGAGGTATCTTAAATTAACCAACAAAAAAGGGCCAATTGTGACATTGACCCTAATTCGTTTTTACTTGTGACTCGCNAAGAACTTCTTCAGTTCATCCACCTTATCAAGATGNTCCCACGGGAGATCAAGATCCGGACGTCCGAAGGCACCGTAGTTCGTGGTGTCCGCGTATTTGAAGTTCGGAGTGGTGAGCTTGAACTGACTGATGATCGCGCCTGGCCTTGCGTCGAAGAACTTGTCGATGGCCTCGAGGATAATCTCGTCGCTATAGTGCTTCGTGCCGAAGGTGCTGATGCCAATGCTCATCGGCTCCGCCACGCCAATCGCGTAGCTGAGTTGGACTTCGAGACGGTCGGCCGCCCCAGCGGCCACCAGGTTCTTTGCCATGTAGCGGGCGTAGTAGGAAGCCGAACGGTCTACCTTCGAGGGGTCTTTGCCGCTGAAGGATCCACCGCCGTGTCTCGCCGTGCCACCATAAGTGTCGACAATGAGCTTACGGCCCGTAAGACCTGTATCGCCCATCGGCCCGCCAATGACGAATCGACCAGTCGGGTTGATGAGGTATTCGAAGTCGTCGTTGAGATTAAAGCTCTTGGCGACCGGAATCATGATTTGCTCATGGATGAACTTCTTGAAGTCATCAAGATTCACATCGGGTTCGTGTTGGCAAGAAATGAGCATCTTGTCGATCCGCGGATGTTTCGGGTTCGTGTAATCGATGGTGACTTGGCTCTTCATATCCGGACGCGCGCCAGGGAACTGGCCCGCTTTGCGTAACGAGGTCGCGGTTCTCACAAGCTTATGAGCAATGGTGACTGGAAGTGGCATATAGCCTTCCGATTCATTGGTCGCGTAACCAAACATGATGCCTTGATCGCCAGCGCCCATCTTGAGGATGTCGCCACGATTCACGCCCATCGCGATATCGGGTGACTGCTCTTTGATTTTGACATCGATAAAGCAAGTGTCGCAGCCAATGCCGAGCTCTGGTTTCGTATAGCCGATTTTGCGGAGGACCTCACGCGCCACTTTTTCATAATCCACATGGGATTTGCTGGTGATTTCGCCACCGATCAAAATGTACTCAATCGTCGCGAAAACTTCGCACGCCACGTGGCTAGTGGGATCGCCAGCGAGGCACTCATCAAGAATCGCGTCCGCGATTTGATCGCAGACCTTGTCGGGGTGGCCTTCACTCACGGATTCGGACGTGAAGAGCCATTTCTCTTTTTTCGTCATCTTCTTTTCTCCTTCACCTATTAATAGGCGGTTTTCGACAAAAAGAACCTCCCACAGGGTGGAAGGCCTCATGATATAGCGTTCCTGTCTTGCATCGCTACGGAAGTGGGATCCGTCTCGGGACAAGCACTTACCTCGTTCGAGGAGTTGCTAGCGCTCTTTTACAGTCCGTAACGGAGGGCGCTTCTTGATGCACGACTTTTGTCGTGTTGATATCTTAAGGCCAAGAGGGCCTTTAGGCAAGGGAAAAGCAAATGACGAAAATTAACGTTTTTTCTTTGACAAAAGGAATACTCCGCTATAATGCGAAAAGAGCAAGGAGGGCCCAACAATGGAAAAAGAAAAACTCGATACAATAATCAATAGCGTTTTTTGCCTTATCGGCACCATCTTTTATATTGTTGACGCTTGTCTTTTCCCGGCGGACACAATTTGGGTTTTCGTGGTCGGAATTCTTTTGTCAATCATTGCGAACGTTGCTATTTGCGCTTTCCTTTTTCATACGGATTGGTACATCTATATGTCTTCAATGCATCCTTATCTTTTTAGGAACCGTTTTTACGAAACGAAAACCTCAGGCCCTTCCGATCGAAGAATCTTTGGGGTTTGGCGATTGGTAGGCTATGTACTCAATATCTTATTTCAGTCAGTCGGCCCAATCTTTTTCATCATCTATTTAACGACAATGCAAGGAAAATAAGCTTATTTTCTTTCTTCGATTTTGCACTCAGAAGGATACTTGGAATCCTTAAGGATTATTTCCCCAATCTTATCCGCAACCACATGGCCTTTGCCGGGATTTTTGACGGAATCAATGGTTCCGATGATATCCGCTTCCACCTCGCTATACTCGAAGGCTAGGTCGCATTTTTCCATACGGCAATTCTCTAAAACGAGACCCTTGCAATAGCAAAGAGGCTGAGTGCCGATAATCGTGCAGTTAATGAGGTGAAGATTCACGCTATACCATCCAAGATATTCGCCATCGATAACAGAATCAGTTACGGTCAAATTTTCGCTATGCCAGAAAGCGTCTTTGGTCTTGAGATGGCTGTTCTTGATGAGGCCGCCTTTAACGTACTGGAAAGAATACTTGCCTTCGAGCGTGAGATTCGAAAAAGAGATTCTTTCGTCTAAGAAAAACGGGTACTCGCTTTGAACAGAAACATTCTCCAGACGGACATCGCTGCATTTCCATAAGAACTCAGGCGAAACCACATCGGAATCCGAGAGAAAAATCCCATGGCTTTCCCGCAAGGCTTTGATGCCATGTAAATGACTCCGTTTGATCGTCACGCCTTCGTCATACCAAAAGGCCGCCCGGCTTTTCTCGGTGAGGGTGGTATCCTCCACCGTCAAATCCGTGTCATGCCAGAAAGGATAACGGAGATCAAAATAACAATCTTTGACCAATAGCCGCTCCCCTTCTTTTAAAGGCGATTCCCCATCGGTGGGTCCTTCAAAGCGGCACGAAAGGACCATCAAATCCTTTTCGTTATAGAGCGAGCGTTCGGTTTCGAAATGTTGTTGATCTATCTTTTTCATATGGCTAGAGAATATCCCTTGGAGTTGACTCAAGGTCAAGCGAAACGCATTAGAAAAGGCGAAACCCTTTATAAGGTCTCGCCTTGAATGCTACTTAGCCTCGTTCTCTTTTAGAGCCCGTAAGGCTTTCGCTAACTGATCGGGGCAACTGGTCTGACGAGTTCTCGAACCTGGGCACTTAATGCCTTCAAGTTCAGCGATCACATCATCGATCTTCTTGCCTTCGATAAGCTTATTGACGCCCTGCGTATTTCCAGGGCAACCGCCGACCGTCACGACCTTTTTAATCGTGTCGCCGTCGTAAGTGATAATCATCTCGCGACTGCAGACGTTCTGCGGGTTATAACGGAAGGTCTTCTCCATANNAAANGTTACTTAACGATCGTTCCGTAGACTTCGCCGCCAGCCCACGCCGCATTGCTCTCATCGGTATCGATATGCATGTCGAGGTGGAACTTCGGAGAAACACGAATGACGGTNTCGCCGAAGATGGTCTCGCGGCCCGTGCCAGTGATAAGGACTTTGACGATGTCGCCATTCTTAACATTGAAAGCCTTGGCATCTTCCGGCGTCATATGAATGTGGCGCTTTGCGACGATGCAGCCTTCGGTAAGTTCGAGCACGTTGCCATTGAGCGGGTTCACTATTTTGATCGGAGCGCTGCCTTTGACGTCGCCCGATTCACGAACCGGGGCGTTGATCTTCAAAGTGCGGGCATCGGTGCCGCTGATTTCGACTTGGTTATGATCCCGGAGAGGTCCAAGGATCGAGACGCCTTTGATGCAAGCTTCCTTGCCNGTCTTCGGGTTAAGCGGTCCATAGATATCCAAACGGGTATCCGAAACGAACTGACCCGGCTGGGAGAGTTCCTTACGAACGACGAGCTGGCTGTTAGCCTGGCCCATCAACTTATCAAAAGCTTCTTGGGTCAAATGAATGTGACGAGCACTAGTCTCAACTAAGAATTTGAGTTCCATATTGTTTAAAACTTCCTTTCCAAAACGCCCTAATTATAGGACATGTTTATCTTTAATAAAAAGAAAACGCGTTTTGTTAAGTTTCACTAACACATTCTTAAGACTAAAGGCTAGACTAGGCACAGGTAAAAGCCATGGACGACAAAGATAACGACCAAATGCCAGNCGANCCACTGCAGGACGGCACGGATATCGGGGATACCGATACCTCCGAGCAAGTCAGCGTCAAGACCATCACCCCGGAACATTTAGCCGAAACCATCAAAAACAAAAACCAAGNCGAACTNAAGCGTATTTTCGCCGAGGTTCCGGATATCGATATCGCCGAAGCCGCGGATGAAATCGACGTCAAAGACCTCATCGTTCTTTTCCGTGACGTCAATAGTGAGCAGACCGCCCCCTTGTTTGAAGAATTAAGCCAAGACAAGAAGGAAGAGCTCGTCAAAGCCCTAACCGATAAAGACCTGGTCAAACTCATTAACGAACAGGCGGCCGATGACCTTGCCGATACGGTCGGCGATATGCCAGCGAACCTCGCCATCAAGGTTTTGCACGCCGCCGATAAGGACATGAGAGCCGACATCAATCAAATCTTAAAATACAAACCCGATACCGCCGGCGCCATCATGACGACCGAGTACCTGGAATTCCTCGAAGACAAAACGGTCGGTGACACCATCGAAGCAGTCAGAACGATTGGCCGCGAAGCCGAAACCGTCTACACCATTTTCGTCCGCAACAAAAAGCGCAAATTCGTTGGCACGGTCGACTTGGACGATCTTATTTTTGCCAAAAAAGACGAGACTTTGGGCGACATCATGAACAAAGACGCCCCAGTCGTGCACGCCCAAACCGATAAAGAGGAAGTCGCAAACGTCATCAGCCGTTACGACTTGAACGCCGTCGCCGTCTTGAACGATGACGAATGCTTAACTGGCATCGTGACCGTCGATGATGCTCTCGATGTCATGACCGCCGAGGCCAGCGAAGATATCGAAAAGATGAGCGCTGTCTCCCCAATGGAAGACACGTATCTTGAAACCCATCCGTGGAAGATGGCCAAGAAATGCTTGCCTTGGATTTGCGTCCTCTTGTTCCTCGACACTTTTTCAACGATGGTCGTCGACAGACTTCAATACCAATTCGAGATTTACAAGATTTTGATCGCCTTCATCCCCGTCATCATGGATACCGCTGGTAACGCTGGCGGACAAACTATCGCCATCATTATTCGCGGCTTAGCCACCAAAGAATTCAATCCAAAAGAATTCTGGAAGGTTCTCGGACGCGAAGCTATGAGCGCTTTGATTATCGCCGGCGGCGCCGCCTTATTCGGCCTTGTTTGGTTTACTGTCGAACAATATTTCGGGCTCGTCACCAATACCGCTTTGCCTGAAGTGGCTGGCAAGGTCCAGAACATATGGAATGGCAACTGCTGGAATTCGGACTTCTTCGTCGCGGCCAGCAAGGTGTCTCTATCCGTTGCTTTGACTCTCTTTGCCTCTATCTTCCTTAGCAAGATTGTCGCCGTCGCTCTTCCAATGGGCGCCGCATCCATCAAAAAGGATCCGGCCATCGTCTCGCAGCCTCTTCTTACCACCATCGTGGATGTCAGCTCCTTGCTCATCTACTTAGGCGCAGCCACCATCATCATCTTGGCATGGCTATGAAAACCGAAGAAAAATAGTTGCTTCCTTTTGTTTGTCTTACTATAATTGAGCACGCCGCGGGAATGGCGGAATTGGTATACGCGTACGTTTGAGGGGCGTATGACGCAAGTCATGGGAGTTCAAGTCTCCCTTCCCGCACCACAAGATAATTAGTCTCGAGAATATCGAGACTTTTTATTTACCTCTTAGGTTCCTGTACCATTTTTCGCAAAACTAAATTCCAGTTTTTGAGTTCCTTTAGTAATAAAAACGCTTTTTCATATAAAAACTCCCACCATTTCAAGCGTTTTGTATTATCATATGAAGATAAATGAGCACCGCCGAACCTAAACACTACGCCAATGTCGCCATTGTGCGGTTATTGCTGACGCTCATGATTTTTTTCTTTCATGTGCTCTATCTTTATGCGACTTATGACACGGAACGCTATTTCCCACTCAGTTCCGCTTTGCAGGGTTTTAACTTCTTAGCCGCTTACCTNTGCTCTCGCAAAACCATTACCTCGTGGCCTGAATTTTACCGTCGGCGCATGACGAAACTCATTGTTCCAGCCGTCTTAGCGATGGTTTTTATCGTTCTTGCGACCTTTATTTATGTCTGGTCAACGGGTTTAAGCCTCCAAAGATTCAATAATGCGTTTGTCGATTATGCTCCAAGCGGCCAATTCTTGCTTTCTTTCGGCGTCATGTGGTACGCGCCCGTCATGGTAGCGTTCTTTGCCCTTACGCCTTTCTTCTTCTACGCTAAAGACCATCGCTGGGTTTGGTGGATTATCCTTCTCGTTGGCATTGGAGAGTTCATCATTTCTGCCTATTTCTGGCAGCCGATCGTCTTCACTCCTTTCGCCTTAGGTTTCTACTATGGCTTCCGCACTGGCGAAGCGGATTTCGTGACGGTCCGGAATCGGGGCTTATGGGACAAATGGATTTGGCCTCTTTTGGCTTTTGGCGTTTTCGTTGCCCTCAACTACGTCTTCCGCGTTTATATGATCCCGCANGGTCCTTTCTCGTCTGCTATGCACGCGATCGGAACCCGTCTCATCCAAACTTTGATTGGCATGCTTTTCGTGGTGACCCTCTTACGAATGCTCCGATTCCATGGCGAGCAAACGAAAAAGATGGTGTTGCTTGATTTCAGCGATAAAGTTTCCTACCCCTTCTTTCTCAGTCAGTTCTTTTTCTTGGTTGGCGTTTTCGATATGCACCGCTACATCGCGAACGTTTATCTATCAGCCTTCGTTTCCTTCCTTCTCAGTCTTTCGTTGGCTTACTTGATTTATCTCGCTTCGAAACCAATCGTTGACATTGCGTCCTGACGATTGCCAAATAGAAAAGAGGCAACGATCGATGGACAAATATCAGGACATTAACGAGAAGGCGATTGGCGAGTGGATTAGCGAAGGCTGGGAATGGGGCAAACCTATTTCCCATGAAGAATATCTAAAGGCAAAGCAAGGCCAATGGAATGTCGTTCTCACTCCAACGAAAAACGTACCGCATGAATGGTTTGGCGATTTAAAAGGAAAACGTGTTTTAGGACTAGCTTCCGGCGGCGGACAACAGATGCCCATTTTTTGTGCTTTAGGGGCGATTTGCACGGTTTTTGATTATTCAAGAGCCCAACTCGACAGCGAAAAACTGGTTTCCGAACGTGAAGGATACCAAATCAAAATCGTTCGCGGCGACATGACTGAGCCCTTACCTTTCGTAGACGAATCTTTTGATCTCATTCTCTTTCCGGTCAGCAACGTTTACGTCGAAAACGCCAAGCCGATTTTTAAAGAGTGCTACCGCATCCTTAAAAAGGGTGGCATCCTCCTTTCTGANNTNGATAACGGAATCAATTTCATCACCGACGAGGAAGAAAAAGAAATCAAATTTTCTTTGCCCTTCAATCCCTTGAAAAACGAAGAGCAAAGAAAGTCTCTTGAAGCGGATGATGACGGCATTCAGTTCAGCCACACTCTTGAGGAGCAAATCGGCGGCCAACTCGAAGCCGGTTTCCATCTTCTNGATCTCTACGAAGACACGAACGGAGAAGGAAGACTCCACGAGTTGAACATTCCAACTTTCTTCGCAACCAGGTCTCGAAAAGACTAAAGGAAAAGCCTTCACCGAGGGGCCGATGGAGGCTTTTCCTTCTATTAGAAGGGATGAGAGAACTTGTTATTTTTCGACCGGGGCATGAGCGAAGCTGCTCACGGCAATCTTTTGATAACTGACCGTGACGGTTCCATCTTCTGCCGTCGTTAAGACTTTCTTATAGACACCGACAAGGGACATCGTGCCCGCTTCTTTAATGTGAAGCGTGAAGTAGGTGTCGCCGTTATATTCGAAACGGTTGATGGCGGCTTTGTCGTAATCGGTCTTATAGACAAGCCTCTCATATTTCGCGCCCTCCTCGAGAAGGTAGTGCGTTTTCACGCCTTCTTTGACCGAGGTATAAACATAGACATTTCGTTCCGAGGAGCCATCGCTCACCGTGGCCTCTTCGACCGTGAGATATGAGGTCTCACTGTAGATCAAAGAGAAGGAACTGCGAGTGAAGGTCTTGCCTTTGCGGGTGCCTTCGAGCGTTTCGGCGATGAAGGAATATTCGTTTCCTTCCACCACCGCGAGGCCCTCGAAACGGTTGAATGTCACCGCTCCGTCTTGATTCTCGAAAGAATAGTTACCCGATAGCATCTCACCGCAGGAACCGTCTCCATAGCCATTGCCATGCAAGAACATCCCGCCTTTAGAGCCAGCGCCATAACCTTTTTTCTCAAGAAGAGAAGAGGGAGCAGAAGTCACATCCTCGCTAGTGGTAGAAGAGGGGGCTTCTTCGCTAGCGGAGGATGCTTCGACACTATTCGTGGTCGTCACAACTCCGAAATAGAGCGTGGCGGTCGCGCTTTCGCCCGAAGGCAAAGTGTAAGTAATCGTTTCTTTATTCGTGTAATCAGCCCGATCGCTCGTTTCCGAAACCACGCTGACGGTGTATTTAGAGAACGAGAAATTTTCAAAACCAGTTAAGGTCTTTGTTGGATCGGTGGCATCGATTTCAAACGGCCCATCAGACAAGAAANCTCTTTTTAAACCNGCCGGAGCGCTAGAAGAACCACCCACCAATAAGGAGAGGGAGGCGACTTCTTTCGCCATCGTCGGATTGACGGTATCGGCATTAGAGGAATTACTGGTTCCCAAGGAACAAGCGGCTAAGAGTAAAGAGCCCGCTAAGAAGAATGATTTTGAAGTTAGATTTTTCATAACCTTTTGAGGTCCTTTCACCAACTAATACGAAGGAAGGATCCCTTTTGCTATGAAAACGGAGAAATTACTTATTGATGGTCACGCCATTATAGGCATAAGACCTAGTTGTTCCAGAATATTGTAAATTAATGTACGAGGAGACAAAAGACTGGTATAAACGATAGGAAGTTTCGCTTTCGCGGTAGATTCTAAAAGTCCCTTCGACGTTTTCTTCGCCATTCCAATAGGAAGCCATCATGACTTGGCGGTTGCTGGCTTTGGCCAAACGGATGCTGTAGCCATAGGACAAAGTGCCATCAAGATATAAACCCGAAGAGAAATAGAACTTGCCATTCGTGCTGATTTCCGTGATCTTCAAATAGGAAGTTCCGTCCTGATAAAGGCGCAACTCCAAATCGGCCTTTCCATTGCCACGAACAATCGTCGTGCCAGAAGCTTTTTTGCTTACTCCGTTAGCGAAAGTCATCTCGCCTTCAAAGGAAGAGGCGGTAACCTGCCCTGTCTTTGCTAAATCAAGATTATAAAGGAGAACACCGGTCTCATTGATTGTGAGTTTATACGGATAAGAAACTCCATCGTTTCCGGTAAAGGAACCGGTTTCTGCATGGATATCGCTATCTTTCCATTCGTAAGCCGAGCGGACCGAACTCTCCATCTTTTCGTAGACGGTGACGGCTTGGGAAAACGAAGCCGAATCATCGGAACGTTTCGCCAAAGGTTTTTGGGAAACGAAATAAGAAGACAAAGCTTTGGCTTCATAGCCCAAGACTTGCTGCTCATTGGTGAGCGGGCTCACGAAATCATCATCAACCGAAANGGAAGCCGGATCATCGNCGCTGTTGACGTTTTTTAATGAAAGAGGAACATATACAGCCAAAGCGACCACCGCCGCGGCAAGGGCGGAGCANAGACCCACAAAGGCGCCTTTCCGGACGCGGAAATTCTTCTTGGCGTTTTCTTGTTCATGAAAGGAAGCGAGAATGGCGGATGGCTGTCTCTTAATGACATAAGGAGAGGACTTCACCGCGGAATTAAGTTTGTCTTCAAACTCATCATTTTCCATAGTTTTCCAATCCTTTCTTTAATTTGGCAATCGCGACACTGTAGGTCGCCGTGATGGTTCCTAAGGGTCGTTTCTCCAATTCGGCAATCTCTTTAAANGTCATATCGCTGAGAACATGTTGGACATAGATGCGGAACTCGAAGGGACTCACGAGACGGGAGATGGCGGCTAATAATGGCTCCGCATCATCCATGTTTTCTTCGCTCCCGATGGTTTCCTGGACGCCTTCATCATCCAGCGAGACATCGTTTTTCTTGCTCTTCAGGTAATCGAGGGCTTTGTTGCGGCCGCTGGTCATGAGATAAGAGTAAGGATTTAGTCGTAAGGACAGCTTGGAGAGATTCGCCAGGAAACTCACGTAAGTGTCCTGCATGAGATCCTCGCTTAAAGGATGATCATGGACGTAGGACAGGATGAGGTAATAGAGAGGTCCTTTCGTCAATTCGTAGAAAGAAGCGAAAAAGGCATCAGGATCTTTCTTGAGGTCCTTAATGGCCAAGTTAATTTGTTTTTTCGTCTCCTCAGTCACTAAGTCCCCTCACTATCTAATACGAAATTATCACCCACTTTGCTATAAGAATAGAAGAAAAAGACGAAAATACCCCGACTAGAGCGGAATAAAAATCTTTTTTTCTGACAAAAAATGAATTTTTGACAAATAAAAGGAAAAGAAAGAAAAGCTTAGATGTGTTATAGTCCTTCTCGTTATGGCTCTCCTCGAAGCAGAAAACATCAACTTCAACTACAGCGACAAAGAACTCTACAAGAGCGTCACTTTGCGTATCAACCAAGGCGAGCATTGCTGCCTTGTGGGCGTGAACGGAAGCGGCAAGACCACGTTGCTCAATATTTTGGTTGGCCAAATCTCTCCTGACGAGGGCAAAGTCACTTGGACTCCCGGCGTCACTTTCTCCTATCTCGATCAACAACTCAAAGTCGAACAGGATATGCCGGTCAGCGAATATCTTTATGGTGTCTATGAAGATCTCTTCACCAAAGAGAAAACCATGGAAAGCCTTTACGAAAAAGCTGCTCTAAATCCTGATGATTTTGAAAAAATCCTTGCAAAAGCCGCCCGAATTCAAGATGAACTCACTGCGGCCAATTTCTACGCTTTACAAGAAAAAGTCGGTCGTCTCACCGATGGCTTAGGCTTTCTGAAAGAGCAGCTGTCTTATCCGCTCCATCAGTTATCGAGCGGCCAAAGGGAAAAGGCTTATCTCGCCAAGATGCTTCTCGAGGAACGCGACGTCCTTATCATGGACGAGCCGACGAACTTTCTCGACCAAGGTCAGGTGGCTTGGCTCACCAATTATTTGATTGGCTATCCAAAGGCTTTCTTAGTCGTAAGCCACGACCAAGAATTCTTACGAAAAATCGCCAATGTCGTTTTCGTTTTGGAGAACCAATCGCTCACCCGTTATAAAGGCGACTATGACCATTTCTTATCTCAGCACGAACTCGACAAAGAACAATACGCGAAGAATTACGAAGCTCAGCAGCGCTACATCAAAAAAGAAGAAGTCTTTATTGCAAAGCACATCGTCCGCGCCACTTCGAGCAAGGCGGCCAAGAGCCACCGGGCCCGCTTAGCTCATCTCGATGTCATGGATGCCCCTGGTAAAGAAGAAGGCGTCGTTCATTTCCAATTCCCCTTCACGCACGATGTGGGCAATAAGCCTTTAATCGTGGAAGAACTGCAAATTGGCTATGGAACCCCACTGCTTGATCCGATTTCTTTCACTTTGTTACGTGGCGAGAAAATCGCGATTCTCGGACAAAACGGCGTCGGTAAAACCACTTTCCTAAAAACAATCCTCGGAATCATCCCTTCTTTGGGTGGCAGCTACACCTGGCTCGAAGGGACCAATGTCAACTACTTCGACCAAGACCGCAAGATCGATTTGTCGCTTTCGCCTTTTGACTATGTTCATAGCGAGTATCCCGATTTNACNAATACCCAAATCAGAACCGCCCTNGGCCAAGTCGGCGTCCGCAAAGAANTAGCCCTGCGTTCCATGAGCGAACTATCGGGCGGGGAAGTNACCAAAGCTCGTTTTGCCATCATGACTTTAAAGAAGAGCAATTTCTTGGTGCTCGATGAGCCAACCAACCATCTTGACCAAAAAGCCAAAGACAGCCTTTTCGAAGCCATCGATAGATATCCCGGCGCCGTCATCATCGTCAGCCACGAAAAAGACTTTTATGATGGCCTCGTCAATTACGAACTCTATTTCTAACTAAGGCGTTTTCTTTCGCGGTATCCGCACAAGAAGAAGAGCCAACGGAATAAAAAGTGTTTTCGCCAATAGTCATAGCCGACCAAATCATTATCGTAGGTGGCCACAATAAGACGATAGTTGGAGTTCAAATCATCCAAAGATTCTTTTAAAGATAGATATTCTTGGCCTTGTTTAAGGTTTTCGTTTTCGTTCAAATAACGGTTAAGGCGTTTTTCAAGGACGGAAAGTTCTNCTTGAACGCGTTCCACATCCTCGGCNTTNTTAAGATCNAGTTTCGTCCAACGAGCCTTCGTGGCTTTTTCGGCATCGTCTTCTTGGAATGAGGCTCCAGCCTTTTCGCAATAAGCATATAAGGATAAAAGGAAATCGCGTTTGCCAGCNAAAAGCACCGCAGCCGCCTTTAGCTTTTGCTTCATGTTTCTTACGAATGATCTAATGGACACCAAGCCAAACAAAAACCAAATGACGTAAATGAGGGCAATGATGCAGACGGCCCAAACAAATACCTTTAATCCTTCTGGCATGTGAACATTTTAGGTTTATTACGCAAAAAGGGCAAAACATTACGAAGTAATTTGAAATGTTACAAAACTGTGACGAGTGTAACTACAAGAATTTAGTGGTCGTTAAATAAAGAATCTATCGTATGTTTTATTCTGATGGCTTAATTAGCGTTAACTTGGTAAGTGTTTTTTAACAAGCAAATACTTTTTATTGCNATGCCAAATCAGCGATAATCTTGTCAAGAAGGGGGTAATTTATGCTTTCNAAAAGAAANTTNAACGTAATTCTNGGAACNTTAGCCGNATTAAGNNTNGCAACGATTGCCACCGNTTCTTTGAACGAAAANCAAANTTTGCTTTTAGCNGNCGCCACCCAAAAAAACGATGACTATTAACGGCGCGAGCAATCTCTTTACCTCTACCGAGACTCTTAACTACAACANCAATTACCACTCCGCGGNAAATTATCCGATCAAAACATTTAGCGGCAATACGTTTAAGGCTTCAATCCAGAACATTCCGACTTCAACCGGAACTCTTACAGTTGGTGGCGGAACATACATTTCTCAAACCACCTATCTTAAAGAAGGCAGTAGTACATATGAAGCTAACCTTTATTTTGCGATTGGCCTAAACAACGTTGCAAAGGTCACGACTCTTTTCGCCACCTACCCAAGTGGCCAACCGATTTCGGCAATCACAGTTATTTTCTCTTCTTTGGACTGGCAACACGAAGAATACGTATCTGCCGGAACTGTTACAGGTTCGTATGATTTCGTTCCAACGGGAACTGATTACAACGGAAACGCCTACACCCCACGTTGGGTCACCATCACCGCCACTAAGCAAAAGTCGACCAATCAAACTACAGATTATCTCGCCCTTTCTTCGCTTGCTTTTACTTGGAATTGCTAATCTTCTAACCACAAAAAACGCCATGAAAACGCTTTCTTAAAAAGGGGTTTTTTCTTTTTTCACCTTTTTTATTGCGGCAAAAAGCAGTAACTATCTTGTTTTTAAAGATTTTGGTTAATGAGTATTAACTCTATAAGTTGTTATTATGCAAACAAATCGGTTTGTTTTCTCGTTTATCTATTGAATAATAAGCCACCGAAGGAGGATTTTATGATTTCAAAAACAAAGTTAAACATCATTCTCGGAACAACTATTGCGTTAAGCGCAGCCCTAATCGCTACTGCTTCCTTAACTGATTTTCAGAATTCTCTTTTAGCCACTGCAACGTCAAAAACAATGACGATCGACGGATCTAGTGGTGTTTATACGCAATCTGATGTCATCTCATATACAGGAAACTACGAAAATGACNCAAATTATNCCNTAAAGACTTTCGAATCNCATACTTTNAAAACGGCCATNNTCTATAATTCGACTTTNTATGGCNCCTACACCGTCGGTGGGGACTATATCTTTAAGACCGGGTATTCCAGTTATCGTACGGCTGGCGGAATCTTAAACATTGGCTTATCGAACTTTACCAGTATTTCTCTTACGGTAGCCACTGATGTTGCTAACGAAAAAATAGATGACGCCAGTGTGACTTTCTATGATTCGACTTGGACGCATTACGAAACCATCGGAGTGGACAAGTTCGTCGGGTCTCACACCTTGACTCCTACTAAACTTGACGAGAACGGAAACTCGTACGTTCCGCGCTGGGCCGCGATCCTAATTGAAAAATCTTTAGACAGTCCAACTTCTTCAAATTTCATTGCCTTAACTTCCATTACCTTTAATTGGGAATGCTAGTTATAAAGTAAAACACCCGATGACATCAGGTGTTTTCTTTTTTTATGTCTGATTTTTGCTTCCTGAAGATTATCGAAAATCAATCCCGTCAACCAAAACGTCTCATAGAGACGATTTGACGGAGAAGCCATCGAGGATTACTATTAAATGCTCCGCTGGGAGGGGCGTTTACCGATGAACAAGAAACCAATCGTCGCAATCCTTTACGACTTTGACTCAACTCTGGCCACATCTGATATGCAGAATTTTGGCTTCATTCCGGCTTTAGGAATGACCCCAGCCGAATTCTGGGGCAAGACCACCGAATTCAGCAATGTGTCTGGCGTTGAAAGAACTTTGTCCTATCTCTATATGATGTGCTACATGACCAAGCAGAAGGGCATCAAGATGACTGCTGAATGGCTTAATCAAATGGGCAAAGACATTCAGTTCTTCCCTGGCGTCCTTGATTGGTTTGACCGCATTAACGCCTATGGCGATTCGGTCGGTGTCCAAGTCGAGCACTATCTTGTCAGCTCTGGCAACAAGGAAATCGTCGATGGCTGCCCTATCGCGAAGAAATTCACGAAGGTCTACGCTTGCGAGTTCCTCTTTGATCCCGTCACCAAAGAGCCAGTCTGGCCGAAACTCTCCATCAACTTCACCCAGAAGACCCAATACTTCTTCCGCATTTCCAAAGGCGCCTATGACGCCAACGATGATGTCGGCGTGAACCAGAAGACCCCGACCCACCGCATTCCTTATAGCAACATCGTCTACATCGGCGACGGAATGACTGATATTCCAGCCATGATCATCGCAAAGAACAACGGTGGCAAATCCATCGCCGTCTTCCCGAAAGGCCGCGAAGATAAGGTCCAAGGACTTTATCAGGATGGCCGTGTCAATTACGCTTGCTGCGCGGACTACCGCGAAGGCAAGGAACTCGAGAAAGTCATGCACCTCATCATTCAGGGCGTGGCCATCAATTCCTCGCTTGGTCAGCGTGAGAGCAACGTCAAATCCAACGATTAATTATTCAAAGTCCCTTTTATCTAGTAGAATAAAAGGGTTATGAATGTTTCCTTAGATAAAATTGATCGTGTCGCCGTCTTATTACTAGGCGGAAATGGCACGCGATTCGGCGCTAACGAACCTAAGCAGTTCACCCTTTTCGGAGGGAAACTGCTTTTCTTTTACCCGCTTGACCAGTTGGTCCGCCACGATGAGATTCAAGGCGTTCTTCTAGTTGCCCCCAAAGACTATATTTCCTTCGTCGAGAAAACCATCCAGCAATGGGGCTTCAACAAAATCATCGCCGTCATTGAAGGTGGAGCCACGAGACAAGACAGTTCACGTCGAGCCGCCGAATATCTTCGTGACAAAGGCTTGAGCTTCAACGCCCTCGTTTTGATTCACGATGCCGCTAGGCCGAACCTCAAAAACGAATACATCACCGAAAATTACGCGCGAGCCCTCCGTTATGGGGCCGCCGTCACTGCTATTCCTTCGACTGATAGCATCGCCATCAGCGAAGACGAGAAGACTATCAGCCAATACAAGGATCGGTCAAAGGTCTATCAACTCCAGACGCCACAGACCTTCCTTTTCTCCGCTTTATATAACGCACACGAAAAAGCCTTCGCCGCCAAACATACTTATACCGACGATGGCAATCTTGTTTTGACGGAAGAAGGACTTCAACCCGCCATTGTCTTAGGGGAAGCCAGCAACGTCAAAGTCACGACGATTGAAGATCTTCGATTCTTCGGAAAGGGCAAATAATGAGCAAAGAAGGCGATGTCATCGTTGGCACGGTCGTCCGGGTCTATCCCAAATACGCGATCATGCTTTTCGACGACGATGAAACAGGTTTGCTTCATATCAGCGAGCTCTCCAACGATTATGTAAGAAACTTCACAGGTTTCGTGCACGTTGGTAATATATACAAGGTCAAAGNGATCCAAGTCGATGAAGCCAAAGGCTTCATGAAAGTCTCCCTCAAACGCCTAAGCGAATCTGAGAGACGTGATGGACTCACCAAAAACCACATCGATCCGAAAACCGTTGATTTCGCGGAGCTTGAAAAGAAATTGCCGGATTGGATCAAAGACGAAAACGCCAAAGATTAAGGAAAGGAATCATAGATTATGGTTATCGAAACGAAGACGGACTACTTGGTCGACAAAGTCGATTTTGCCGCTTACCAAGACAAGGTGAACGAAATCGACAAGATGATCGTCAATAAGACGGGCGAGGGCAATGATTTCCTCGGCTGGGTTGATTGGCCAGTGAATTATGACCACGAAGAACTCGTAAGAATCATCAAAGAAGCCGATTATGTCCGCAAGAATTACGACATTCTCGTCGTGTGCGGNATCGGNGGATCCTATTTAGGCGCAAGAGCTGCCGTCGAAGCCATCAACGGCGTTCTTCCGAACCAGAAAATGCAGCTCATTTGGTTAGGCCANACTTTTGACCCGACCTACATTGCTCAGCACCTCGATTACCTCAAGGACAAGAAATTCGCGGTGAACGTCATTTCGAAGAGCGGCACCACCACCGAAACCTCGGTGGCTTTCCGCTTATTAAGAGAATTGCTTGAGAAACGCGATGGCGTCGAAGCCGCTCGCAAAGCCATCATCGCCACCACCGACAAGGCAAGAGGCGCCCTCTACACCCTCGCGAAAAACGAAGGCTATACCCGCTTTGTCATTCCTGATGATATCGGCGGCCGTTATTCGGTTCAGACCGCCGTCGGCCTTTTCCCGATNGCCTGCGCTGGCATCGATCCGCGCGAGATTCTCGCNGGTTCCGCTGATGCCCGTCGCGATTTCAGCGATCCGTCCTTAAAGACCAACGAAGCTTATAAATACGCCGTCATTCGCCGCGAGATGTATGCCCGCTANCACAAAGCNGTCGAAATGTTCATCACNTATGTGCCAGGCTTNGTCCAAATCGGCGAATGGTGGAAACAGCTTTATGGCGAATCCGAAGGCAAAGACAAGAAGGGCTTGATGCCCGATTCGGCGACTTTCACCACCGATCTCCATTCGCTTGGCCAGTTCGTGCAAGATGGCTCGCCGGTCTTCTTTGAGACCACACTTCACCTTTCGCACCACCGTCATGACGTCAAAGTGCCGCACGACAAAGAAAATCTCGATGGCCTTAACTACCTCGAGGGCCGTTCCTTAGGCAACATCCAAGACAGAGCCTTCGAAGGCACCTTGGCTGCCCATACGGAAGTTGGCAAGAACAATAACGTCGTCCTCGAACTCGAGAGAATGGATGCCTATCACTTAGGCTATCTCTTCTACTTCTTCGAGCGCGCTTGCGCGATGTCGGCTTACCTCAATGNNGTGAACCCCTTCAACCAGCCAGGCGTCGAAGTCTACAAGAAGAATATGTTCCATCTTCTTGGAAAGCCGGGTTGCTAAAAGAAAAGCACGAAAGGGGCGCGGAAACGCCCCTTTCTTCATCTTATGGACCCTAAGTTTAAAAACATCAAAGCGATCTTCCTTGACGGCGGCAGCGCCGTTCTGGAGGAAGATACCATCTACCGTGAACGGATCAGGCGGACCATCAAGGCCTTTAACCTCTCTATCACGGAAGAGGAATTCTTTTCCTTGCTTAAAGAAGGNGCCATCAAAAGACAACGCCCTTATTATTACGCGTGCGAGCAATTGGGCTTGCCGCCGACAGCCATCGATTGGGACTTTTCCTATGAGAAAGTCTATCCCGGGGCTTATGAAGTTTTGGGCACATTGCACAAAAAATACAAATTGGCTCTCGTAGCCAATCAGCCGAAAGGCTTTGATGAGCGGGTCAAGAAATTAAATCTCACTTCTTATTTCGACTTCGTTTTAGGAAGCGAAGACTACGATGTCCGCAAGCCAGATCCCGCGATTTATCGTCTCGCCGCGAAGAAACTTGGCATCAAGCCTTCGGAGGCCGTAATGGTCGGCGATAGGCCGGAAAACGACATATTGCCGGCTCACGAGGCGGGTTGCAAGGCCATCTGGATCAAGCAAGGTCTCGCCATTTATGTGACGAAGCTCGAGGCTAACGAAGAGCCGGATGCCACCATTACTTCCTTAAAAGATTTAGAAAGATTACTCCTCTAGTTTGGCTCACTTTTCATTTTACGAAGTAAAGAGGGGCTTAATTCAATTGACGGTCTAGAGGGTCAATGGTATATTTATAACCGCACGTTTTGAGGCGACACCCTGTTGGATGCTTAGCTCAGCGGGAGAGCATCGCCCTTACAAGGCGGGGGTCACAGGTCCGAACCCTGTAGCATCCACCATGTAAAACTCAAATGTGTGTCGAAATCTGTGGGCGAATAGCGAAGTGGCCAAACGCGGCTGACTGTAAATCAGCTCCTTCGGGTTCGGTGGTTCAAATCCATCTTCGCCCACCACTCTTTTATTGGGGTGTAGCCAAGTGGTAAGGCAACAGACTTTGACTCTGTCATTCGCTGGTCCGATCCCAGCCACCCCAGCCATGTATCCTCCGTTAGCTCAGTGGTAGAGCACTTGACTTTTAATCAAGGGGTCGACGGTTCAAGCCCGTCACGGGGGACCATTCTTCTGCCCAGGTGGCGAAATGGTAGACGCAAGGGACTTAAAATCCCTCGAATGAATAATTCATATCGGTTCAAGTCCGATCCCGGGCACCAGAAAAGAAATGAAAAGCGCGAGTAACATCGCGCTTTTTTCATGCCACATTTCGCTATTTATATTTGGCTCTCCTGAATCCTATTGGGATGGTTCACGGGCCGACCCAATAAGTTTCAGGAGATCCTATAAATAAGCAAAACACCCAGTCCTTCGTCGACAATATCAAAAATCTTTCCGAGAAGACCGGAACGGATCGGCTGATCCTTCAGCGCTTGCACATGATGGAGGCTTTCTCGACCGCCTTTCGCGTTCCCCGTACAAGGATCAGTTCATCCTCAAAGGAGGTGTTTTGATCGCCGCGATCTTCGGGACGAAACTTCGCCCGACGATGAACATCGATGAGCAAGCCGACCCCGATTGCTCACTGATTTTGAGCAAACTCGACGCCGAAAGCCCCGGGGCCCACTCAAAAAGGTAAGTCTTAAAAACATAAATAAGCAAAATAGGTATTTATTAAAGTATTTATATGCATAAAAGGTAAGTTTATATTTATTGTTTATGCACATCATGCTACAATCTTGGCATGGAAATTCATGAACTTCGAAAACAAAAAAAATTGACACAGCAGCAAGCCGCGGATCTCATCGGCATTTCCTTGCGCGCTTACCAAAACCACGAATATGGTATCGCCTCAACGAAAGGCTACTTGGACAAGCTTATCCGCGAAAAACTCAACGCTTATGAACCTTACAGTGAGGAAAAAGGCGTTTATTCTCTCGATGAACTCCGCGAAATCATTGTGAGCGTGGCCAAAAACCATCCCGATGGCCAAGTCTCTTTTCTCTACCTCTTCGGTTCTTATGCCAAGGGGAAAGCTGGNGAAAAATCGGATGTGGATCTCCTTTTTGGCGGAAGTCTAAAAGGNTTGGATCTGATCGGATTCGAAGGAGAGCTNGCCACCGCTCTCCACAAAAAAGTCGATTTNATTAAAATCGATAGCATCTTAAAAAATCCGGGTTTCATCAGCGAAATCATTTCAACGGGAGTAAAAGTCTATGGATAATATCAAGAACGACCGTTACTACGCCAAAGCAATGCTCGATGACCTCGATCGAATCTTTTTCTATGCAGAGCGCGTTGACTTTTCTGATCCCGAGCATAACGAGCAGGCGCTTGATGCCATCGGCGGCTGAGAGTTCCTTTACGGTGATTTTCATTTCGTCAAAGTATGGGGAAATCACTCCATCGATTCGGAAGGAAAATCCAAGGTTGAATTGAAAGCCATGGCGTCTTTGCCGGATAAAACACAAGAAAAACGACTCACTAAAGCATTCAAAAAAGAGAAAACGGCGATTTTTCCTTTTTCTGACACTTATTTTATAGAGAGACTCAAACTGCACAGAACAAAGGAACCTTTATGGAAAAAAACCGAAAAATCGCTCTTAGAACCACCCTTGTCTTTTTTGCCATCGCGTTGGGGAGCTGCGAAAAAAGCCTTCCGAACCCGAAGACTTCCTATGAGAAAATCCTCTTCGCCTTCTCGAATGCCCTCAAGGCCCTCGAAAAACCGTCTTTGAAGGAGACCTCTTCGGCGAAAGGCATCAAAAAAGCTCGCGCGTACGAGAATATCCTTGCCGACGTCAAGACCCTCGCGGTCGAAACCGACCGCAGTTTGGAGAACTCTTTCGACCTCGATGCGATCAAATACGCGAATTCCCTCGTGAGCGGCATCGGGTCTTCCTTCATCGAGGGCGAAATCTATTCAGGCACAGAAAGCGGGACCCTTTCCTTCAATTTCGAGAGTTTCTCCACGAATGATCCAAAAGACTATGCCTACACATTGACCAGCCGTCTCTCGGCGGAGCTCACCGAGGAAGGAAACGTCAGGGCCATCGTCGGATTCACNATCGCTTTGCCTGAAGGACATACCCTTTATTCCTATGCGAGCATCGATCTTTCTTCCGCCTTCGATGCCGCTTCCAACGATTTTTCCATGGATCTACGACACTATGAAGATTTCTTCGATGTGCCCACAGGAACGGGGTTCTGTTCTTACGAAGAGCAAAAAACCGAAGTCGAAGATGGCCTTGTCTCCACTTACGACGATTTCTACTACCAAGCCGATGAGAGGATAGTCCTCGATGCGGGACACCCCAATTGGGAAACTTATTTCGCCGATGGGGTCAAGTTTCTTCCGGGAACGAAGATATTTGATGGAGAAAAAGTTTATAAAAGCGCGGAAAAACGGGATGAGGACGATCACGTCTCGTGGGTTTATCACAAAAACGCGCTGATGCCTATATTCGTGGATGAACTGGGTTTGAATTCAACAGGCCTAAACGACGAAGGCTACTTCTCAAAAGAAACGACCGCTTCCAGCGCCGCCAAGAAAACGATGGCGGACATGGAAAACACCGCCGGCAAGTCCTTCGCCTACATCCTTTTGGGGAACCTCGAGAACATCGGGGTGAATCTCCAAGCCACGAACGTCGATTCCCTCCCGGAGGAAAAGACCGCGGTTACTTCGCTCAAAATTCTGGATGCCTCCAGCCGCAAAGAAATCGCCTCCGGCTATTTCCGAACCAGCGATTTTTTGATCTCGGACCTTCTTTCCGGGAAAGTCGCCTCTTCTGACGAGACTTTCAAGCAATCNTTCACCCTATGTCTATTAGCCAATTACGCGGATGGGACCAGTCAGGAAATATCCGGCGAGGATCTGGAGGAGCTGACTTATCAGCGATCGGGNCAGGACGCGACTGCCAAGGACACTTTCTTCCCATCGGAGGGCTGGGATCGGTCAAGCACGTTCAAAAGCGTGCTCAGCATCTATTCTTCAGACAACAACGCCTCCGTTGATTTCCAAGGATTCTATATNCCTGAGGATGCNGCGACATAAAAAAGGCTCGGGAAAGTCAACGATAGCTATTCCATTGCCGCTTTGACGCCGATTGGCGGATAATAAAGCCAAAGAAAAAGCGATTTTCCCATCAAGGAAACCATGAATTTCGAACGGTCTTTCAACAAAGCCCTTCTCGAAGGCGACGTCGAAGAGATAAAGCGCCTTTCGTCATGTCTTTACGAAACCTATAGCCGCCTCGCCTATCAAGTGGCTTTCTCCATCCTCGGAAGCGAGGAGGAGGCCAAAGACGCAGTCAGCGAGGCTTTTGTGTCCTTCCTCGGCCATCTCAACGACATTGGAAAAATCAAGAACATCAAATACTATCTCCTCAGCTCGACCCGCTACATCTCCTACCGCCAGAAAAAGAAAGAGGAAGCGACGCTGAGTTACGAAGAAGACAGCGATTTCTTCCTGCGAGAGGAACGCCTGTCCGAGACGCTGGACGCGATTGCTTTGTTGGCTCTCGTGAAAAAAGTGCTGACAAAAGAGGAAATCACCATCGTCCTCTCCCATCTCGAAGAGGGGATGAGTTTCCGTGAGATCGCCTTCTCCCTCCACGAAAGCCCGAACGCGATATCCGGGAAATACGCCAGAGCCATCGACAAAATCAAAAAAGCCAGAAAGGGGACCTTATGAAAAAAACGGAAAAAACGCTGCTAGAAACCTATGAGGCCTCCCTCCCTCCTTGCCCGCTTCCCTATTCGGAAGTGGAAAAGAAGGTAGATTTCCAGCTATATGCGAGTCCCCAAAGGANGAAACGCAGGATGCTGTGGATNCTNCCCGTCTCCCTTGTCGGGATGTCGGCGGTCGCGTTATCCATCATCCTGCCTCTCGCGCTCCGCCAAACCCCTTCTCTCAGCGAGAAGGACAAGATCGTCCTCGCTCTCGATGGAGTTGAAAAGACCCTCCAGGCCTCCAAAGGCGCCGGGAATACGAAAACCTCTTCGGCCCTCCGAAAAGCTTCGTTCTCCGAAAACTCCCTTTCCATTATCAAATCCTATTTGGTTGCGGACGAAAACGAAGAGGATCCTGAGCTTTCCCCTGACGATTACCCCTTCGCCCAACTGTTCTTCGCGCGCAACATCCTCAAAGCGTTGTCCTCTTTCGAAAGTGGGCAATGCTTCGGCGAAGAGAAAACCGGGGCCATCGGCTTCGATTTCACGACCTACGAACCTTCCACCGCCGTTTCCAACCCCTACACTTTGACCACCAAAGTCTCTTTTTCGCTCACGGAAAAGAACGTGGTTGAGGTTGGCGGGGCCTTCTTAAGCGAATACCAAAACGGGGCCATCAGCCAGCTTTTCCCGTTTCAAGCGTCCATCGCCTACGATTTCTCCGGCTCCGATGAGGCCTTCACTTTGACCCTTCTTTCCGGGGACATCCGCGAAGGCTTCCCTTCCGATCACCAGGAATCCACTTACGAGTACGCTTATCTTTCTTCCGCCANNTCCCTNGTNAGGGAATACCGCCATTTCAGTCTCGTCAGCAAAACCCCGCTTCTTCTCGATTCCGCTCACCCCTCCTTCCAAGACTANCTAAAGGAAGGGGTCTCCTATGTCGATGAGGCCGAAGTCTACGATGGGGCGCGCTACGCGAAGAGCCGGCGGACGGGGATAGCCGACGAAAGCGGGCAAAAGGGAATCACGGAGATCAAGCAGGGAATCGGAATCCCCATCGTCGATGACTTCGGCTGCAACCAAAACGATCTGCAGGCCGCGAAATGGAAACAGAAGGCCTACGCAAAAGAAGAAGGCGTCGCCTCCGCGGTCGCCTCTCTCGAGGAACAGCTTGGGGAATCGCTGGCTTTGCAGCTATTGGACGAAAACGGGCGCGACTACAATTTCGAAGAGGAAAAAGACGTCCTCCAAAGCGTCTCTCTCGGAGACCGTCTTTCGCTCGATGATCAAAATAGGCCCAACGCGATTTCGGATTTCGTGCTTTCCTCCGATGTTTCCTTCGGAAGTCTTTTCAAGACCTCTTTTCCCAACGGGGAAAAGGAGAGCCTCCTTTGCTTCACCTCCTTCTGGGAAAGCCTGCCCGGGCTCGCCAGGATCCTCCCTTTGGATGANTTTGCCATCTACGTCGCCGACGCTTCGGGAGGGAAAGAGGCCGTCGACATCTCCTCGGCCTTCTCCGAGATTGCGAAGGCCGCCTTCCCCGCCGAGGCATCTCAGCCCCATTCTCTGACTTTCTTCTACGATTATCCGCCGGATTCCTCTTTCAATATCGAGCAACACACTTTCACGGCGAGGCTTGATTTCTAAGGATCGGAAGCCTTTTTCGCCGAAGTCGGGATGGCCAGAGACGAGGGGAGGAAACGCAACCACCCGTTTTGGTCAATGCCCCTTAGCGTTAAAAATGATTAAGAGCCGATGCAAGGGGCCGTCTTCCTCCTTAGGACGATTGGATTTTGGCTCTTTTTCGGCCCGTTTGAAACGCCCTGAAACAAGGCAAAACAAGCGAACCTCCCCCTTAAAATCCCTCGAATGAATAATTCATATCGGTTCAAGTCCGATCCCGGAGGCCTCGATTACTGCACCTATCCGACAAGGTGCATTAGGTTCAAGACGGGTCCCGGGCGCCAGAAAAGAAACAAAAAGCGTGTAATATCGTGCTTTTTTCATGCCAAAGTTTACTATGTATAATTTCGCTAATTAAGCAATAATATAAGCGGATTTATCTTCAAAAAAATCAAAAGGACCACTTTAAAATGCATACCGAAACCATCTCCACATTTAGTCGTTCGATCATCGGCTATATCGAAACAGATTCCAATGGTGATAAAACAGTCCGCGCTTTTTCTCGACAAATCCTTGGTTATTACCACGCCAGCAACAACACCACGACTGATTTCTATGGCAAAATCCTTTATTTCGGCGATATGGCATCGGCCTTATTGGTTCTGAAATAAAAAAGAAAGATATCCGGTTAAAATTATTCGGTTTCCTTTTTGAAAAGCGTTCGCAGTGAAGGCTATTAGAAAGAACGTTCAATCAGTCGCTTTGCGAGAGACTCTTGTAGAAAGCGTTCCGTTCGAGAAGTTCGGCTGGAGCGCCTGAATCCACGACTTGGCCATGATCCATCACGACCACATAGGCAGCTTTCTTCACCGGGGCGTAATGATGGGCCACGAGAATGACGGTTCTTCCCTTCATAAGGGCTGACAATCCCTCATCGATTTCGTCTTCGGTTTTGGCATCCAAATTGGCGGTTGCCTCATCAAGAATAAGATACTTTGGATCTTTCAAAAGGGCCCTGGCAATGGCCACACGTTCTTGCTCGCCGCCCGAGAGACGACAACCTTTGATTCCGACGTCATAGTCAAGACCACCTGGATGAGAAGCTACAACATCGTCAAGACGGGCTAAAGAGACCACCCGCTTCAACTCCTCTTCCGTGACTTCATGGGAAAGGCCATAGACGATGTTCGAACGGATGGAGCCGCTGAACAAAGAAGCGTTCTGACTGACGAGGCCGAACTGCTCCCGCCACGACTTTAAGGAAATGTCCGTTCCTTTCCGCCATTGAGGGTGATTTCTCCTTGCGAAGCGGGATAAAGCCGGTCAATCAGTTTCAATAAGGTGGATTTGCCTGAGCCATTAGATCCGATGATCGCGGTGACTTGTCCTTCGGGTAGACGAAGGCTAACGTTATCGACCACGGCTTTTTGGGCATAGGAGAAACTGACCCCCTTTAGGGTCAAGCCTCCCTGACCTTCCGGAAGTTCTTTGCCCGCGAGGATATCCTCTTCTGTTCGTCTAAAGACAGAGACCAGCTCCTTGCTGCCGCCGAAAGCCGCGGCGAAATAGCTTGGCAAAGTCATGATGGCCACTAAGGTCAATTCGAGGGCCATACCGAAGACATAGATGGCGTTAATGGGTGTCATGTCGCTAATCTCGCCAAGGCCAATCGCCCAAATGCCTCCTAAGAAAGCGCAGCAATAAATGATAAGGTCGGTGAAGCTATTGGCCAATGTCTGCAAACCGGTGGCGAACGCGTTATACACGGAAGCGTTATAGCGGTTATCGATGAGCTCATAGCTCTTGGCGATGGCCTTATTCTCAGCCGCCGAGGCTTTGATGAACTTAAAGGAACCTAACTGTTCCGTATAGTGGTCCGTCTGAAGGGAAATGCTATTTTGGACCAAGGTCGTGGCGCGGCTGCAAATCTTGACGCTGAAGAAGATTGTCACGCCCGCCAAGACCAAGGTGATGGCCAAGATGATGAGAGCCTGCGGGATTTCCTTAGGCGCCACGGCGCTCACGGAAATGATATAGACGATAATCTGCAATAAAGCGATGATGGCATAAAAGGGCTTTGAGGCGTATTCGGCGTCAGAAGTGATACGCGAGAGCATCCCATTCGGCTCCGCCGTGTCAAAGTCCCGCAAAGGCAGATTCACCATCTTCTTCCACATCTTTTTGCGGACCCCAGTGACAATGGTCACGAATCCTAAATCCGCAAGGACGCCGGCAAAGATGATGATGTATTGGAGGAAACTGGCGCCTAAATACATCCATAGCGGCGTCAAATCGGTCAGGGTGCCCTGAAAGATGGCGAGGTAGTTTTTGTATTGAGACAGAATCACCAATGAATTAAAGACCGCGAAAATAGCGCCGAAGGAAAGGGAAAGCCAGGGAATCTTGACTCCCTTATAAAGCGTGCGGAAAAGATGTTTCTTAACCCCTAATTCCGGCACTTCGGAAGTTTGCTTCGTTGGCACGAAATATTTTGAGATTTTAGACATATTATTGTTCCTCCCGCACGAGAGACCGATAAACAGGACAGCTCTTTAGAAGAGCCTCATGTTTTCCTTCGCCGACAAGTTTTCCTTGCTGGAAAACCAATATTTGGTCGGCGTTACGGACGGTTCTTAGATTATGGGCCACCGTAATCTCGGTTCGGCCTTGGCAAGACTCATCCACCAAGCTTTGGACGGTCTTTGAACTTGTCGCATCGAGGGCGCTCGTGGCTTCGTCGAGCAAAACGTATTGGCTCTGGCTAAGAATGAGACGTGCGACACCGATCTTTTGCCGTTGGCCACCCGAAAGACGTTCGGCGTTATAGCCAACCTCGTAATCGAGCCCGCCTAAATCCTTGAGATCGGCATAGAGACCGACTTTCTCGAGAACCTCTATAAGCTTCGTATCTGGATAAGGCTCCTTCGCGCAATAGTTCAGCATGTCGCGAAGGGTCCCTGAGAAACCAGGGGCGTTTTGGGGAAGATAAGTGAAGAGACTCCGATAAGCCCCGTAGTCATAAGAAGCCACATCGTGGCCATTTAAGGAAATGGTGCCTTTTGAAGGGACGTAGAACTTCTCGATGAGATTCAAAATCGTCGATTTGCCCGAGCCGCTTAAGCCGACCAAGGCGGTCTTTTCTCCTTTATGGATCGTGAAGGAAACATCCTGTAACACCGGCTCTTGGTCATAAGCAAAGGTCACCTTGTCAAAAACAATATCGCCGGCTTTCGGAACTGGAAGATTGGCAGCGTTTCTTTCATTCGACTCCGAGAGGATGGCGGCGAGACGGCAAGTCGCGCCTTGGGCATCCTTTAAGTAAATCCACAAAGTCAAATGCTCGGCTGTATAAGTTCTAAAGGAAGTGGCCAAAAGGATGTAGGCATAGAACTGGGTCTGGTCAATCGTCTTATTGAAGAGATAAACCGCCGGCGGAATGATGATCAGCAAAACTGGCAAGAACCACATCATATTCTTGATAAAGGCGTTAATCTGATCCACCACCGCGCCTTGCTTTTTGACTTTATCAAGCTCTTGGATGACGGCGTTGCCCGATTCGATTTCCTGGTTTTGGGTATTAGAAGCCTTAATGAGCTCGACGTTATCGATTTTCTCCGCCAACTTCGCGGTCAGCAAAGCAATCTTGGCTTGGATTTTGTTGCGGTTTTTGAAAGTGATTCTTCCTGATAACCACGACCCAAGGAAAACCACTGGAATAATCGCGATGAGGGTCACGGTCAAGATTGGCAAATTCATTTGAGCGACTTTAATGATGGCCATGATGATGTAGTAAAGCCGCGGTATCTCGTTACAAGAGAGATCGATGACGAAATTTGCGCTCTTGGTGGTATCGTCGGTGAGTCGCGTCACGATTTCGCGAGGATCGTCTTTTTCGACATCCGCGACCTTAAGATAAAAGACCCGTTGAACGGCATAACGTTGAATATTCCGCTCCAGTTGGGCCGTCAAAATTCCTTGAAGATGGGCTCCCACCACTTTGGCGACGACGATGGCGACACCAATAAAGAAGAGAATGAGCAAAGGCCCGACGGCATCATTGAGATTAGCGTACTTCGCTCCGAAGGTGGTGCCAATGCGGTCCGCTAACTGCAAAGTCAATTCGGCCCGGCCAAAACTGATCAGGAAGCAAACGACCATCAAGACCCAAGGCAAACCGGCCTTGAAGAGCATTCCAAAGTAATTCTTCCAAACGGATGGCTTTTTCTTTTTTACGTTCGCTGGCATCTTTTAATCCTCCTTTATTGAAGATTCGTTTTTAGGAAGGCTTTAAAGTCCGGATAAGCCTCTTTGACAATCTGATGTTTTTGGGGCGACATGATGAAGGCATGCCATAAGCCCGGATAGCTCATGAAATGGCAATCGTTGCCCGCGACTTTAAGAGCGCCATATATCATCACCGAATCATCGAAAAGGCATTCGCATTGGCTGGCGGTCAAAGTGATGGAGGGCAATCCCTTGAGGTTTCCGTATAAAGGGGAAACGTAAGGATCTTTGGCATCCTTGCTTTCGTAATAGACCCCTTCCATATTCGGGATGATGGTCGAGTTAACAACAAAATCTTCTTTTAAGGAAAAACGACGATAACTATCGGTTATCTCCACTAATTGGGTGGCGGGTGAATTGGCATAGATGGCCTTGCAGCTAGGCAAGGATTTGTCGCGAACGAGCATCGCTAAAGCCAGCGAAAGAGTGCCGCCCGCCGATTCACCGACATAGACGATATGGCCGCTTTGATAAGTCGCTAAAAGATAGGAATAGCCATCGAGGCAATCATTTAAGGCGCAGGGTTGTTTGAATTCGGGAGCCAAGCGATAATCGATGGAGAAAACGTTATAGCCCAAACGCTTCACCATCGTGGAGACGAAGAGCATTCTCTCTTTCGTGCAGGCTCCGGTGAAACCTCCGCCATGGATGTAATAGATGACTTTATCGGTGGGATTGCCTTTCTTCGTGAAGAGCCACGCGCCACAATGGGGCAAGGCCACTTCTTGAACCACGAGGCCTTCTAACAGTTTCTTCTCCGCATGATGAACATCGCGGTCTTGCTGACGATTATTCGCAATCATTTGCTGACAAGCTTTTTCTTTTTCAACGGGCGTTAAAACCTTGGCCTCATAATGGCTCAAGGCGATGTAGGCTCGTAAGAAAGCGTTATGTAGTGACATAGCAGTTCCTCCCAAATTCCCTAGGCAAATCCTTAAAAAATCTTTAACAGGACCCGTTGCGGAAAAAGTCGGCTCCGACTAATATGTAACAAAGTGTTCCAACAATTTGGATTATAAAGTGAAGGAACAACGCTATCAATGCTTCTAGAACAATTGGAACAAAAGAGGAATTTTTATGCCAAAAGAGAAAAGACCCTGCAAAGTCACTGCCCTCATCTGTGAGGCTTTGTGCCAATTGATTGAGGAAAAAAGGCCTTATGAAGACATCTCGCTCCAAGAGATCGTCGATAAGGCTGGCGTCTGCCGAAACTCTTTCTACCGCAACTACCATTCGAAGGAAGACATTTTCAAAGAAAAGTTTCAGGAAGTCTGTGCCGAATCGGGACAGGTTTTCGTTTCCACTCACGAATTGACGCGTTATGGCATCATTTTGTCCATCGCGACCACGATGGCTCGCAACCGATCATTCTTGCTTTGCTTCTATGAGGCCGACCCTAAACTTTATTTCGAAACCCTAATCGGCCAAATCGAGGCCTCCAACACCACTAAGCCCCTCGCTTCTGTCGAGCCAGAAGTCTATTACACCTTCGCTTCCCAGGCTTGGGTCGCCATCGGCGTCTTGACTGAATGGCTTCAACGCGGATGCGATCTTTCGAATGAGAAAATATCGAAAATGATCGACTCAATAATCACTCGATAAACAAGTAATACCTTTCAGTTAAATCAACCCCGGTGCCAGAAATGAAATGAAAGCGCGAGTAACATAGCGCTTCTTATAGGGACTTTGCTGAATCTTGCTAGGGTTTCCATTTTCTGCTTGTTGAAAAAATGGCAGATAAATCGTCAATCACCGAAGGACATCTGAGAAATTTTCAGATGGTCCAAGGGAGAATACTCATTATTTCTATTGGGCAGTCAAAAAAGACCCCACCTTTAATTTCGTAGAGCAAGAAAACCCGAAAGTTCTACTCGTCATCGCCTTGATACATCAGGCGGCTCAAGCCTTGATTTTTGCCTTATTCAATCTTCGTCATCGGATTTCCATAAGGTAGGTGAAGGCTTGAACTCGGCGATGTAGGAAACGATGTAGGGCCTGGATTCGCTTTCTCTAGCCACCGCGACCGTGTCGCTAACGAGCATAAAGGCGATGGCTTAAGTGCCTCCGCCCAGCGGACAGTCGAGAAACTCTATAAGATCACAATTTATGACCTTTGAAAGCGAGCTTGCCACTAGCGAGGTTCTACGCCTAACTCCGTTTCTTTTCTCTTCACCTCATCCAAATAAAGAAAGAGGGCATAGAGAGGAAGCGTCAGAGTTTTGCTTTTCTCGTCGTAGCCAAGGTTATTTGCCGACACCTTCACCGCTTTGCTCAAAGGATTATGNGCCTTGTATTTTTCAAGCGAATCTAGCGAACCACGCCCTTTTTTGCGTCGATCGGCACGACGAATTCCAAACAAAGATCCTTTTCTAAGCGAATCTTTCCCTATATTCCTCCATTCCGTGCAAATTTACATAACTTTTTTATTCTATTCCGTGCATTTTCTAAACATTTTTATATCTTATTTCGTGCAATTATAAACATCTCAGATTTATTCAAATTGATTGTTTGTTCCTACCGTTTCTAGGAACCCCATCCAGTTTATTGCGGTTCAATCAACAGATGGATCTTTCGCTCCTCGTTCCTCCAAATCATGCAGGTAATGGGTCGATGACGGCCGCTTCGAGAGACGGCGCGAAGAGACGAGCCCCTTTTGCACAAAGACGCCCCTGAAAAGACGGAGAGATCACGATTTCTCTATTACTTAAGGCNAAGTGGTAAAATATAAGCATCCATCGGATTTGACGTTTCATCGCGTGAGGGGAAAACATGAAAGTATTATTTGTCGTAAATAATTTCTACGCCAAAGGCAATGGCTTAAGCGCCTCGGCCCGGCGAACAGTCGAGAAGCTACGAGAAGCAGGCCTTGAGGTCGAAGTGCTTTCGGGCCCGAATCCTGATCCGAAAGGCGAAGAGCCGCGCTTCCTTTTGCAAAACACCACAATTCCTATCTTTGATGGGCTCATTCATAAACAAGGCTACCAGTTTGCGAAAACGGACTTACGAGTCGCGGGCGAAGCTATCGCTTGGGCNGATTTGGTCCATGTCGAAGAACCCTTTAATATGGAAATCTCCGTCTGCCATTTGGCCGAGGAGATGGGAAAGCCNATCACTGGCACTTTCCACCTCTACCCCGAGAACCTTTTCGCTTCGATTGACCTCGATAAAAGCGCTTGGTCCAATGGCATGATGATGCGGGTCTGGCGCGACACCGTCTTCAATAAATGCCAAATCGTCCAATGCCCAACCGAAAATGTCCGCGACCGTTTGGAAGCCTACCACTTCAAGAGCGAGCTCCGGGTTATTTCTAATGGTCTCGTCCTAGAAGACTTAATGCATATCACGCCCGAACAAAAAGCGTCGCTCCACCGCCAAAGCGCTGCCCCCTATCAGATTCTTGCTATCGGACGCCTCTCGAAAGAAAAAGACTACATTACCCTTTTAAAGGCNATGCGTTATAGCCGTTACGCCCCGCAAATCCAATTGGTNATCGCGGGACGAGGGCCCAAAGAAAAGGTCCTAAAGAAAGAGGCGGATAACCTCATGAAGAAGGGCATCCTAAAATACGAACCCATCTTTGGCTTCATGGATTTGCCAACTTTGCAGAATTACGCGGCGACATCCGATCTTTTCGTCCACTGCGCTTTCATCGAAGTGGAGGGCCTCTCCTGCATGGAGGCCATCCAAACCGGACTCGTTCCGATCATCGCTAAAGGACGTTTAACCGCGACTTCCCAGTTCGCGCTTAATCCCGAAAGCACCTACCAGGCGAGAAAGCCTAAGCTTCTTGCAAGACGTATCGACTATTGGCTCTCGCACGAGAAAGAAAGGAAAGAAGAAGCCCTCAAATATGTGGGCCTGGGTGAGAAATACAACATCGACTATTCCATCAAAGCCATCATCAAAATGTTCGAAGACGCGATTGCGATGGCAAATAAATAATCAACCAATCGAATTGCAATTAATTCATGCCCGTATAGCTGAAGTTATCAAGCGAGTCGTCATCGTGTTGACCCGACATTGCCCAAACGGCGCGGAAGAAAAAGAAGGATGATTCGTGGTCTTCCAAGAGCCGTTGGGCCCACTCTCCTTCATCATTACATTGGTATTTCTTAAAGAAGACGCCTTTTTCTTTGTCATAGCTAAAGCCATTAGGACACGAGTCAACGAGAGTCTCAAAGCATTTCTCTAGTTCTTCCTGAGGGTTACTACCCAAATCAAGAACAACCTCCACTTCACCTTTCTTTTCGTCGAAAGAAATAGCCATCTTGTACATAGAATAATAATCCGTTACGTTGATGAAGACCGATGTTTCATCGATAGCATCATTTTCTTCAAAAGTTAATGGGCCGCTAACAAGACCCTTTTCATCAAAAGCGTTTTGAAGCGTCTCTTCAAAAGTCGTTTTATCAATCATGGCTTAATGCCTCCTGTTTAAATACTAACCATGAAACTGATACGAAAATGTCGCAGTTGTTTAAGTGACTAATTGGTGATTCAATGGCGGCTCTTTTATTGGCGGAAGCGGCTTCGATTCGTTCCTCTTTGTAATTTTGGCTAATCAGTTTTCCGACAAAGGAAACTGTTTCAAAAGATAGGCCAGGAATTTTTGATGCTGTTCCGATAGATGGGCAGCCTTTCCATAGACCAAATAAACTGAACGCGGAAACGCGAGGCCTTCGATGGTTATTTCCTTGATCCGTTTAGACGATAAAGATGGCTTCGCAAGCGAGACCGGAATCACTGCAATTCCTAGTCCTTTTTCCGCGAAAGCCAGCAAAGAGGCATTGGATGTCGATTCCAATGTGGGACTGACGCGAAGGCCTTCGATAGACAAAACGTTATCAAATGACAGGCGAGTGCCGCTATTGGAATCGCGGAGAAGCCACGAATAGGAAGCGAGATCCTTTTTCTTCATCGACGAAGGAAAAGCCGCATCGTTTTTGCTCACCAAGGCTAGACGATCGCTATAAGCTTTCTTGCCTAGATATCCTTCGGGGACGACGCCTCTCACTATCTCCGCCATCTCTGGGGCGTCTTAGTGAGTTACGCCTCGAACGTCTTATCATAAAAAACCTCTAGGTCCATCCTAGGGGCTTATTACCATATCAGTAGACGAATTCCACTTCGTTATCAAAGGCTTTTGATTTGCCTTTTGGGAGCAAGGTTATGTTCTTCCGTTTCGCTAAATCGAGAGGCTTTCCTTCGTATTGATTCACACCCCACCAGGGCTCCACGCATAAGAAATCGCCTTTCTCCGGATGAGACCATAAGACACAATAATCCGCGACGAAATGATAGACGATGGAATAGCCTAGACCCGTATTCACTTTCGGAGCGGGGCCTTTCACGAAAACCAAGGTCTCGTAGTGGCGGAAAAAGTCTTTCGTCAGACTGATTTCCCCGTCATACGGGAAAGGCTCTTCTTTCCGCGATAGGTTCTCGCGGACGGGAAGATAGGAAAGCTGATTGGGCCCTAAATCGACCGACCCTTTAAAGAAACTATAACGATAGCCAGGATGATTGCCTAACATGAAAGGCATCGTCCGTTCGCTGCGGTTAGTGACCTCGAAATGGCTATGGAGTTTATTGGCGGAAAGAGAATAAGTCACGCGAAGCTCAAAACGATAAGGATATAAGGCGAAACTGGTCTTGTCGTCATGATAAGAAAGAACCACTTTGTCTTTGGCTTTCTCCACCACCGTAAAGCGGCTATCACGGGCAAAACCATGCTGCCTGCCGCCTTCATGAAGCACACCGTCTAAGGAGTATTTCGCAACCCCGATGAAGGGGAACATCACGACGTCTTGAAAAGGCCAACTGTTCTTGTCATCGGCTTGCCATAAAGCCTCGATGTTTTTCTTTTTGAGGTAGACCGAAGTAAGTAAAGCCCCCACTTCGTTAATCGTGACGCGAAGAGTCTCGTTTTCGATTGTGATCATCGTTTACTCCCTTAAGTTAAGTATACCCTATCCAAGAAAAAGAAGGCGGATGGACGAACTGAATGATTTTCACCCATAAAGCGGTATTTTTTCCCCACACTTTCAAAATAAACTTCTTCTAAAGCCTTCTCGAAATGAGAAAAGGGAATATCATTAAATCATGAATGAGAAAATGACCATCAAAGATTTCATGGCCGCCTACAACCAGAAGGCCGCCACTTCGCCGACGGCAGGTTTTGCTTTCGCCAAAGAGATTTTTGAGAATCCCAATATCAAAGAACCCCAAACCCATCAAGCGGCTTGTTATATCTATGCCGTCTCCCTCTTTTACGAAGCCAAATTCGAAGAGGCCGAAAAGCTTTTGAAGAGCTACATTTTCTCCTACCAGCACTACCACTTTAATATTCTCTATATCGATACGTTCGATCTTCTTGGCATCATCCAGTTTCAGAAGAAACGTTACCATTTGGCTATCTTCTATGAGCAGCAAGCCATCTCGCTTGCTCTCGATAAGAAAATCCCCGGACGTCTCGCTTCGCTCTATAACAACCTCGCCGGTTCTTACCACAGCATCAAAGACTTCACGAAATGCCTGGAATACCTCGATGCCGGTTTGGCCCACTTAAAAGAAGCCGATGAGGCTTCAATGGGAGCAAGACTGGTCTTAAACCGCGCCCAAACTCTCTTTAGCCTCGGCCGCGGAGAAGAAGCGCTCGAAGCCCTCACGAAGGCTGAAGGACTAATCAAAGAACATCCTCTTTCACCCGTCAAAACAGATGAGATTCCCCTCCTACGAGGCGAAATTAAACTCTCGCTTCACCAAGAAACCGACCTCCACCAAATCGCTCAAGATTTCTTAGTGGCCCCCTCACAAAAAGACCAGACCACCTATGTTTTCCTTCTTAGCGATGACGAGGACCTTTGCGATTTATTGATCAAGAATGGCCTCATGGAGGATGCGGAAGTCTATCTAAAACGCATCGAGGAAATCGAAAAAGAGACCCCGTCTTTGCTAACCGAGGTTTATCTTGCCAAGACCAAAGCTTTGCTCGCCGAGGAAAAAGGCGACAGCGTCGAAGCCCAAAAACAATATTCCCTTTTGGCCCACTTGCGCGAACAAGAGATTGCGGGACTCGACCGTGACTTCGAAGAAATCACCAAACTCTATATTAACTTCGTCCAGGTCTCGAACGCCTATTTGAAAGTGAAGAAACGGGCGCGCAAGCTCCTCGTCGAAAGCGACACTGATGCCTTAACAACCCTTCCTAACCGCCGAGCTCTAGAGAAAGAAAAGAAATACTTCCACTCTTTTTCCAAAAAGGCCTCGTATTTCGCCTTGGCCTTGCTCGATTACGACCACTTCAAACAAATCAACGACGGCTATGGCTATCAATCAGGCGACAACGCCTTGCATTTAGGAGGCGTCCTCTTCAAGAGTTTTGAAGGACCGCTCGTGAAAGTCTTCCGCTATGGCGGCGACGAATTCATGTTCGCCCTCGCGGTCAAGAGCCCCGAGGAAGCCGCTGCTTTCTTCGCCAATATCAAGAAAGGACTTGAGGCCATCGAACTTCGTTCACCCGAAGGCGAGAAGATTCCTTTATCTTGCTGCATTGGCTATGGGCTCTTCAAAGATTCCTACACCGCTTTTAGTCTCGCCCTTAAAGCCGTCACCGAAGCCATTCACGCCGCCAAACACATCGGCCGTGGCAACATCGTTTCCGTGGCGATCTGATTTAAGCGCAGCCAAATAACGTCCTATCGCTAATAACGATAAATAAAAGACCTTCCGGCTTATGAAACCAGAAGGTCTTTTTTCGTTAACTTACTTCCGACGGATCGGGAGCCAGATCTCGCTACGATAATGCGGATCATCCATCGGCATGTCGCTATAGAACTCGATGTCGATGTTCTCAGAAAGCTCATATTCGGTGTGGGCTGGGAGCCATTCGTGCCAGATGGCCGTGTTGACGGATTGCATCGAGCCCGGAAGCGGACCCACGCACTTGAACTTCGCCCAAAGGCTCGCGGGGATCACCCTCGTCTTATAGCCCTCAGGAACCTTCTCGCCATGATAGTCGCCGGCGATAAGATAATCGAAGTCCTCTTTCCCGTCGTTCACGCAGACGCCATATTGGCCAATGCGAGCCTCTTTGACGAGCGAGAACAACGGATAAGAAGGATGGCAGATCTTCTTAACGGTCTCTCCCCAGAAGGCGGGAATCTTCTTATAAGCCTCATCGAACGTGAAACGACGACTGAGGCCGATGATGCAAAACTCCTTCATCTCGACAATCTCGTAATCCATATGCTGTCCTCCTTGGATTAATGAAGACACCACTAAGGGCAGGAAAGGTTTGATCTTGGCATGGTCTTTTCTCGCAATCTGAGGCGAAACGCCAGAGAAACGAGAGAAAGCTTTGGTGAAACCTCCCGGAGTCGCGTAGTGGTATTTATAGGCCACATCGATAATCTTGAGCGAAGGATTGGCGGAGAGGTCGAGGATGGCCTGATAGAGTTGGCGTTTGCGGATGTATTCCGCTAGTGTCAATCCCGTCACGCCTTTCCAAATGCGCATGAAGTGGTAAGGCGAGATGGCCACGTGCTCCGCCACGTCAGCATAGGTCAAAGCCTCCTCGAGGTGGCTTTCGACATAACTGACGGCTTCGTTCAGTGTTCCGATGTAGTCCATGGACATATCATAGAATCCTGAATTTTGTTAATCTTGTCAATTCTTGCTCTTTTTAGAAAAAGCAAAAATACCGCCATCTTTTCAAAGAAAATAATGAAGACAATGAAGCCGTATGCTAAAATTTCTTATTCATAAGGGCAGCCCACATGATTGAAGTAAAACATCTTTGCAAGTATTTCTCACGGCCTTACCGCGAAGCCGGATTAAAGGGCGCGGTGAAGTCGCTTTTCACACCGAAAAAGGTCATCACCAAAGCCGTCGATGACATCTCTTTCAACATCAACGAAGGCGAGATTGTGGGTTACATTGGCGCTAACGGAGCGGGCAAATCCACCACCATCAAAATGATGACGGGCATCTTGACCCCGACCTCGGGCGAAGTCCTTTTCGATGGCAAACGCCCCTATGACCGGAAAGAAAGAAAAACCATCCTCAAAGATATCGGCGTCGTCTTTGGCCAAAGAACCCAACTTTGGTGGGACTTGCCAGTTCAGGATTCGTTCGATTTATATCGCGATATCTATGAGATACCCCCTGCCGTCTATAAAGAAAGGCTCGCCTTCTTAAGCGAGACGCTCGATCTAAAACCTTTCTTGATGTCACAAGTCAAAACCCTTTCGCTCGGCCAACGCATGCGCGCGGATTTAGCGGGCGCGCTCCTTAATAACCCCAAGGTTTTGTTCCTCGACGAGCCGACAATCGGACTCGACGTCCTCATCAAAGACAAAATCACCGAGGCCATCAAGGCCATCAACAAGGAAAACAAAACGACCATCCTTTTGACGACCCACGACATGAAGGATATTCAAAACCTCTGCCAGCGGATCATCATCATCGACGAAGGCCATTTGCTTTATGACGGAACCTTAAAGGATATTAGGAAGCGTTTCGGCGACATCCGTCACGTCTATGTCCTCAGTCCTCAGAAATTGGATTTTGATGCCCTCAAAGTGGCTTTCCCGAGCCTCGTCCCAGCCTATCTCGACGATGGCTATCTCGAACTATCCTATGATGCCGACAAAATCGCGCCTAAAGATGTCCTTTCTTACGTTTTGTCGCACTTAGACGTCAAAGACATCCGCATCGACGAGACGACTCTCTCCTCCATCGTCAAGAAAATTTATGCTACGAAATCCCTTTAAAAAATACAAAGGCTTCGTCCGGGGCGAATTTTTGAATCTCTTCGCCTTCCGAACCGAGATCATCGGCTGGGTGGCCCAGGACATCGTGACCCTCTTGATCATGGTTTTCCTGTGGCTCAGCATCTACAAAGAAAACGCCAATAACCCCATCAACGGTTTCACGTATCCGGAGATGATTGCCTATCTCGTCACCGCCTCCTTGAGCTCCCAATGGATCAATAACGGCTCAACCTTCCGTTCCGTCAACGATGATATAACCGAAGGTCAAATATCCAGCTGGCTCATCCGTCCCGTTTCCTACCGTGGCAAGAACTTTGCCTGCACTTTGGGTGATTGCCTTGGCAACTTCGTCTTGTTCTTTTTTCCCCTCGCCACCATCGCTTTATTAATCTTCACCTTTGGCTTAGGTTTGCCCTTCCCCGCTTGGTACAACATTCTTTTCTATCTGCTCTCTGGCTTCCTTGCGATTGTGATTATCGATTCCTTGGATTTCTTGATTGCCCAGCTGGGTTTCCTTACGAATTCCCTCTTTGGCATTTTCATCATCAAAAGCGCCATCTTTGCCTTCCTTTCGGGCAGTACGATTCCTTATTCCTTCTTCCCCGAATGGGCCCAAAAAGTCATGCCATATCTGCCTTTCGCGGGCTTATCGTCTACCCCAGTCAGCATCTTGTTGGGCCGCTTCGCGGTGACTGACAGTCTCATCAGCATCGGCCTTTCTTCCGCTTGGGCGGTTGGACTTTATCTCTTTAGCGTCTACGCCAACCACCGGATGATTAAGCACGTGGTCGCGGTCGGAGGATAAAACCATGAAGAAATACCTCAAGCTTTATCCGCATTACCTCGCAATGGCCTTAAAGAGCAAGATGATTTATCGCGCCGACTGGGCCATCGGCTTATTGGGCCTCGTCGTGTCGAATCTTGTCACTTTCGCAACACTCTATCTCTCCACCCTCCCCGTCCAATCGTTAGGGGGCTGGAACCTTTCGCACATCATGTTCTTATATGGCTTCTTATTGATTCCGATGGGCATCGACCATATGCTAACGGACAAACTCTGGAATTACGGAGGCGGCCTCATCAACTCGGGCGAACTCGACCGCATTCTCATGAAACCCGTGAATCCTTTGTTCCAAATGTGCGCGGAATACTTTCAAGAAGGCGGCTTAGGCGAAGTGATTCTCGGCATTACCTTCATGGCTATTTTCGGTCCGCAAATCTCGCTGGATTGGTCCTTTAACGTCGTCTTCCCGATTGTCATCGGAGCGGCCTTCTCGCCCCTCATTTACTTCGCGATCAAGCTATGGACCATGTCGATTGCCTTCTATAACCGTCGCAGTCTCTCCATCATGAGCGGTGTCTATAACATCAAGGAATATGGCAAATACCCGGCCTCAATTTACCACACTGGCAACTGGGTGGGCGAAGTCGTCTATAACGCCTTGCTCTTTGTCCTTCCGTTTGGCCTAGTAGGATATTTGCCTTTGGCGGCCCAGATGTTCCCCGGTCAGGACATCCCTTTCCTTTGGTTTTCCATCCCGAGCAACAACTACCTCATCATGGGCGTGATTGTCCTTGTTAGCGTTTCGCAGTTCGCGCTCGCCTATCTCTTTTTCTCAAGAGCCATTCGGCATTATAGTTCGGCGGGCGCATAAAAATCCCATTGGCGTTGCATCAGGGCGTCGCGTTTTTTATTGCGCTGTTTTTATGAAGAAATCTATCTCAAAATTGGATTAGGAATGACGCATTTGGTCCGCGATGTTATCCACCGCGATCACCAGAGCCACCAATAGCGACGCCATCGAATCGTCGAGGATCGTCAGCTCATACACGTCATTCACGAAAGTGATGGGACGGAAGATCTTCGCGACCAAGCGGCCCCCACAAAGAATCTGGTAGTTATAATTCATGACCTGGCCCACGACCGAAAGCTCAGGCTGGTAGCCACTGACGATGTAATCATCCGCCATCGAGATTTTCCGCATGGCTTTGGCGACGAGATTGCCATTCGGGTCATAAATCATGGCGGAATGCCTAAAGATCCGCCAGTACTTATTGCGGACCATGAAGAGAAGCTTTCCATCCATCGTCATGACAAATTTCTTCCTTGTGAAAGAAAGCCATCTTCCCTTGACCTTGTAGACGTCTTCGCCCGACAAATTGCGGACATAAGAGCCACCGGCGGGAGTGAAGCGGTTTTTGATGATTAAATCCATATGGATAATCCCCTTTCGTAGGTTTGACGAACCGAAAGCGTGGCTAAGGCAAAAATCGTCGTTCTTCAAAAAAATGATAACAATTGTTTAAAGTGAAGTCTAGGCTACATAAAAAGATATTCCCTCGACAAAGCATAATAAATAACCATTGCCAAAGATCTTAAGTTGAAGTGATGACTCGTGATTTCCAAACCATCAATGGAAGAGACGCGTCACGCCACCGCCACCCGATCTTCCACCATGGCCAACCGCAAAAGCCACGCCGCCGCCAAACACAAAAACTCCGATGAAAATCAAGGGCCAACCCAAAGCCAGAAAAAGGTTTCCATGCGATGAAAAAGAATAATCAAGCGCGTTTAGAGGAACGGATTTCGGATAGGCGGGTCCAGCGTAATCGATTTGATATTGTTTGTAGGCCTCTTCATCAAAAGGAATAACGTTGATTCCGTACGCGTCTGGCAAAACGTGCTCAAGGATCTTCCCATAGGCTTTGGCCTGGGCGATCTGTAAGGAATAGAGGTCTGTGTAATCCTTCACCTTTCCTAACGAATCATCAAAGATTGTGCCAAGGCTGCCCGCGGTTAAATAACCCGAAAGGCGATAACCGACCTCCGCTTCGCTTTTTGTGAGGCGCAGCTGACCTGAGGCGCTGGCAGTATACGAATAAAGGAGCAGCAAACCCATATCGTTTTCGCCAATCTTCCATTTGCGGAACAAATCCGTCTTATTCCGGGTCTCGGTTGTCCCTTCTTCGTAGGCGTAAGTGGCCGTGACGATTTGCAAGCCACCCAGATCCTTACTCTTTGTCCGTTCATAGACCTCTTCCGACTTCGTGAGAAAGTGATCCATGGAAGCGCTGGTGAAGACATCTGCATAGTCATTCACATAAAACTCCCGAGTCGGGTTTGAAAAGTCGGTCGGCAAAAGAAAAAGGACCAAATAATAAACACCGATGACGACCAAACCAAGAAGGTTAACCAAGCCTAATCCGCGTTTTCCCATGAAAAAGAAAGCCTAATCAAGACTGACTGGTGGTACTGGTTGGAAGGGAGAAAATCGGCATACTGGTGTCACTGCCATCGACCGACCAATAGGCTTTCGGGACATTCAGGTGAAACATGCTAGCCACCATGTTCGAGGGGAACAGCACAATGGAGGTGTTATAAGTCCGAACGGAATCGTTGTAGTCTTTGCGGCCAACACCTAATTTGTTTTCGGCTTCGGAAATCTCATCCATGACCGTCCGGAAGCCCGGGGATGAAAGATAGTTGGGCTGGTTGTCTTCCACCACTGCGACCACGTTATTGAAAGAAGTGATTTCTGCCCCATCGGATGTAGGGTTTTCGCCTGTATAAGATCCGCGGGCTGTGGTGATTGCGGAAATGATGGCCTGTTCTTCTTTAAGCTCAGCTTGGAGGGTAGCGTAAAGCGCGGTCATTTTGTCATGGCGTTCTTTGAGAAGATTCTGGACCTGGGCATAGTTAGAACTGACCGATTCGTTTTGTTTCTGCAAACCGTTGTAATTGGTAACGGTCACGATACCAAATGTGAGCCCAAGGACGAGAACGACACCGCCGAAAGCAATACCGCCGATCAAGAACTTCCGACCTCGCAATTCCATCTAAATACCCCTTTTTGCTCATTATAAGGGGGCGAGATAACCGCCAACAACGGACCGCAAAAACCTTCTATATATGATTTTATCGGCTATTTAGAAAGGACCTAGATGATATGTGGAAATGTAAAATGCAGTTTGTTATTACTCCGATATTTGCTTGATTAGCATTTAGTTTGTAATGGTTTTATAGCAAGACAAAAACCGAGGAAACACACTTAGGGCCATATGAGGACTATGTCCTCAAAACGCCTAAAGAATCCACGAACAAAAAAGTTTATCGACGTTGATAAGCTGATTTGCATCGTTTAATGAATATTTTTGTCAACGAAAAAACTTGTCAATAGATTTTTGTAAAGATAAATAACTATTTTCATTGATAATTTAATCTCGATTAATTTCATCCTATAATCTCTATATTTTGCGTTTTCCTCGCGCGCCTACCCGCGAGGAACGTCCAAATTTTACAAAGTATTAATTAATGCGTTGTCTAAGCCTTTTTGATTATGTTGATGGAATTTTCTCTTTCCGGGCTCGTTGCGCCCTACGTAACTGTTTTGTTAATGTACAATCAAAGGAGCCTTTCACATGATTGGCAAACGAAAAATCATCCTACCCATCCTTGCCTCACTGCTCAGCTTTGGCATGCTAAGCGGTTGCGGGGAAACGCCGAGCTCGACATCTGACAATACGACCACGACGAGTCAAACGACCTCCAATTCGACACCGTCCGAAGCGGAATTAGACCTCACCGCCCCTGCTTTAGCTCACAGCGCCGTGACGGCCACCGATGACGAAGTCTTAAAGATCGCAAAGCTGATCAAAGAAGACGTCACCGCCCTAAAAGATATCCCTTCCTCGGTCGTGTCCGTTGTGAAGAATTTTATTACCAAAGCCTATCTCACTTCTTCTCAAATCGACTTATTGCTCGCGGCGGCAACCGACCTTAAGAGTGGCTTCCTCGCGGACAACTACACCAATGCCTCAACGTCTTTCCTTTCGTTCTGCTCCCGCTTAACCACCGTTCTCAGTTCCGTTGATGGCGACCAGATTGGTTATTTGCTCAAGGAAGCCATCGACCTCTTACAATCGGGAAGAGAAAGAAAACAGATTCCTTCCGGCCTCATCTTCGGCTTAAAGTCTGCGGAAGATTATAAAGGAGCGCTCAACGCTTTCTCGACTTCTTTCCCTGGCTTCAAAACCCAATATGATCAATACGCCTCCTACTTCGATGGTGTCACGCCTTATCAAGAAGGCATCGAAGAAGGCAAAGTATCCATCACGGTTCCCCTTGCCTTAGCGCTTGGACGGACAATTCATGCTTTGCTTACTAGCGCCAACAAAATCTTCTCAAGCGAAGAAAAGACTCTTGCCCTCGCTTCCTTGGCGCTCGCCATCGATCCAGATCACCTGACCTATGCCAGCGAAGTGAAAGCCAAATTGAACGAATTGCAGAAGAATCCCGTCTCGATGATTAACCATCTAGGCGCTTTGCTTCTCTCCTTCAAGATCACCAAAGGCAGCTGGACCGCAATCCATGACCATGCCGTCTGGGCAGTTGATGCTTTCGTCAAAGCGAAAAAAGGAATCTTCTTCCGCTCCAGAGCCATCAACATAACTTATTACAATGGCTTGATTGATTTCATCCAATCGAAGAAAAACCTCGTCACAGGCGACATGTTAGCCGTTGTCATCAAATTGGTTGGCACCATCGGCAGCAAATTCTCGAAAGTCGAACTCGAAGCCATCAATAATGCTCAAGGCTCGACGCCCGCCAATCCGATTAGCCAATTGGTCGCTCTCTACGATAAGTCCTACGCGGTTCTCTCCGTCGCCGAAAAGGCGACCTTAAGTTCGCTCTTCACGAACCTCGGTCTCACCTATAACACCGTCTACACCACCATCAGTGGCTGGTCTTCTCTCAGCTTCTCTAGCGATACCGACAAAAAGACGATGGGCGATTACCTGACGAGTCTCGGTCAGAGCGTCATGGCGATTTTCACCCCCACCGTCAAAAAGCCGGATGTCGATGTCTATCTCAACGATCCCTTCGTCCGCAAAGGCGCCGTCCTCGCCCCGAAAGCTTTCCATATTGATACTGGGACGCCGATGCCAGTTCCTGATATTGCACCAGAGCCAGTGTTAGTGACATATAGCGTCTCCAATATCGTGGCCCCGAGCGATACGCTCGGCTTCCACCGCGGCACCTTCACTCTTACGGAAGATGCGTCCAAAACCACCTATTCCTTTGAGTTCTCTTATGACGTCGTCGAAACCTTCATTGGCATCAATCCAGATTTCTATCCAAGTGTCTACTCTCCTCATGGCGAGGCCGATATAAGCAACCAGGTTCTCTATCTCCAAGAAGGCATCACCTTAGAAACGCTGAAGACCTATAACGTCTCTAACTTTGAATTCTATGAAGATGATAGAACCATCCATACCGCCGCCTTCGCTGATCCGGCCTTGACTCTGACTCTCTCGAGCACGGCCGTCGGAAACGCCTATCTCTTGTTGGCTTATAGGGTCTCCTCTTCTCTCACCATCTACGGCGTCATGAAGGTCAAGATCTTCGCCACCTCCGAAATCTATTACTCGACGCAAGGACAGACAAACTATGTGGTCCAGCACGGCGACAGCATCATCTCCGTCTACAAGATGATCAAAGGCGTGAACGATAACGAAATTACGCTTTCTTACCTCTACCCTTCCGTTTCCTCGCTTGGCATCAACACCGACGCCCTGGGTCTCAATACCTACAATGGCCATGCTTATGGCGCGACATTCGATGTCAGCCTAAACATCGTCGAGGCGAGTGTCTGCACCGTCGCCGGCATTGCCGAATTCATGCCTTATCTCAAGACGACGTATACAGTCGGCGAGGCTTTCTCTCTCGCGGCCCTCAAACTGAACTATACCTATAAGGACGCGGGTGGCAGCAATCATTCCGCCGGCACGGGCTTCGTCCAGAATCCGCAAGTGGTTTTGGATGGCTTCCAGACTTCCACTCCGACGGCTTCTTCATACGCAACGGCCCATTATCTAACCTTTAGTTTCCAATTCGCCTACACCGTCATCGCCGTATCCTAACGCGACAGGTGGATGGCCGTAACTCTCGGCCATCACGTTGAGATGGAGAGTCTAGACATTGCCCCTTGGGTCTAGACTCTCCATTTTCTTATCCACTTGAACGTGAATGCCCCATCGATTTTTATCGTCACACCCGAGCGGCTCGACTAACAGACGAGACAAGATGTCCTGCTTTTAATTTATCTAAAATAGTCAAAATTCATCCTTAAAACAACAAGAGTGAAAGAACCATTTCTCGGAGGATTTTTAAGCACCTTAGAAACGTTATTAACTAGAGATGGGAATTTCGTTGCGTAGCGAAGATAAAAACGCACGAAAGTTCTTTGGCTTTGCTCTTTTTCTTGCACTAGAATTCAAAGGATGAAAAAGGAAGAAACGGCCTCGCATAAAGAGAAACGGCATCTTCGGGAACAAAAAGAACTTGCCGCACGGAAAAAGGATCTCGCGAAGCCCTTGCCGAAACTTTATCTCTACTATCTTTTCATGGTGGTCTCTTTGGCTTACGTCGTCGACGAGATCGCCTCTAATATCTGCAATCAGTTCCAATCCAACATCGTGAATGAGTTTTTCGTCGAGAACATGGGGATGAAATACGGGGCGGGACTGACGCTATACCAAATCATCGGGGCCGCGGCCTCGCTGCCCTTGCTTCTCGTGCTCTTCTATAAGCCTCTCGCCGATAAGTTCGGCCGCAAACCATTTTTGGTCTTCAACACCTTCATGATGTGCGTGGGACTGTTCATCATTTACTTATCGAAGAACATCTATGTCTTCGTGATCGGCTCGACCATCATCACTTTCTTCGTCACTCATGACGTCCACGTCATTTACATCATGGAGGTCGCACCCGATAAACAAAGAGCCACCATTTATTCTCTTTCCAAAGGCATCGCGGTCCTTGGCACCCTCCTCGTGCCTTGGATGCGTTCGATCTTCATGGGCAACGATTCGAGCCGCTGGCATTATGTTTTCCTTGTGCCAGCCGCCCTTGGCTTCCTCGTCTCATTCCTGACCTTACTAACGGCGAGAGAAAGCACGACCTTTCTCCGCCACCGCATCGAGTACCTCGAAAAGAGCGACGAGCAACGAGAAGCCGACGCGGTCTTAGACCGGGCTTTGCATGCCCAAGGCGGCATTAAGGCGGGCTTTGCTTTCTCCTTCAAGCACAAGCAAATGCGCAACCTCATGATCGTCTGCTTCTTTTTCTTAATCGCTTCCATTGCCACTTCCACCTACCAAACCGTCATGACCGAAAGCGCCCTCATGAGCGAAGACGAGGTGACGATGGCTTTTTATCTCTATCCGGTTGGCAATGCCATTTTCACCATCATGACGGGCTTCATTTCCGATAAATGGGGCCGGAGACCTTCCGCCATCACGATGACGAGCGTCGCCATAATAGCCTACGCGCTCTTCTTTGCCGGCTCCTTGGTCTCTTTCCCGCCCATGGCCATGGGTTTCTTGGCGGGATCTTTCGTGGGTTCTTATTGGTCGGCAGGCGACACGATCGGCTCCATCATGGTGGGCGAAAGCGCCCCGACGAACCTTCGGAGCTCCTGCTCCACCGTCGAAGCCGTGATGTTCTCGGTGGGCGGGATGATTGGCCAAGGGCTCGCCATGCTCTTCCAGCTTTTCACCCCTGAACGTTACCTAGGACTACTGTATTTCTTACTCGCGATACCAGAGATGGTGACCGCCCTCATCTTGCTCATGAAAAACGTCGGCGAGACGAAGGGTATCGACCTCGACACGGTGACGGGCGAAGAATGGGATGAGCCTAAGAAAGAAAAAGACCCTTCTCTTTCAAGAAAGGCCTAATCGTTTTTATTGCGCTTTTTTAACTTCGTTCATCGTCGCTTTGTATAACGTCAAGCAGCGTCTTAAGTCGTGCTGGTTTTCGATGATGTTCGTGAAGACGCTCGAACCCGCCTCCCAGACGAAGACCCAGCCCGTGATATCCACCACTTCGCCTAAGACCGAATTCGGATTCGAGTCCGTCGTGTAAATCCAATGGAGGGCGATGAGAATAATGCCAATGAAGACAAAGAGGATCGAAAGGATCATCTTCTTTTTCATCGTGGAGCGGATGGACTGATATTCGTTGGCGTAGTGGGCTCTGAAGATTTCCTGCCAGACCGCTTTATCGGAATCGGAGAACGTTTCGGGATACTCGATCGCGATGGAGACGTCCTTTTTGGTGTCGAGATAGGAATACATGTCTTCCACGTAATCGTAGACGTGGTGATTGAGGACGGTCTTATAAGAGCCTTCCTTATAAATCGGCATCGAGGTGAGGTCGAGACGGATGGCGGCTTGGCCTTTCTCCTCGTGAGCGATTTTGGAGACGACAGTCTCTTGATAATGATTAAGGCAAGCATCCACGCTAGCGATGGCTTGCTCGTTCTCTTTTTTTCTTTCTTTGCGGGTTTTCATGGATTAGTCCTCCACTTCTTCTTTCTTATAGAAACAGGCATACAAAACGAAGATGGAATTGAGGGCGGCGAGGATGTTAATGATTGGCATGACGTTAAAGCCTTGGAAGGAATGCTGGGCCGAATAGACGAAAGAGAATACCAAGGAAACGACCGAGAGACCAAGATAAATAAAGAAGGGAATCATGGTCTTTTTGGAACAAGAATCGCCACTGCCGCTTAATAACTCATAGAAGAGAATGACGGTGCCGACGACGAAGGCGATGTCCGCGACGAGAGAAACGACCGAAGAGAGGCCATAGGACCAACCTAAGCCAAAGGCCGTCCCGAGAGATATGATGTTCGTCGAATCGGTTGAGAAACAAGTGATGACCGAATAGGAAAGGGAAGCGACCAGCACGCCTAAGAGCAGGTTGTCGTTCTTGAAGAGCAAGGCTAAGAAAAGAAAGACATAGACAAAGACCTGGAGCCCCAAGAGGGTCACGGCTTCGGCGTCGAAGGCGTCATTGACGACAATCAAATAAAGAATCAAAGCCGCTAAGCCAAGATAGATCAGGAAATTGATTCCTGTGATGATGAGTGCCGCCACTCGCGCTTTATGATTTTTTTCCATATGCCACGCCTTTCTTCATTTATGCTAAGCCTCAATCACACGAGGTTAAACATTCGCGGGAACACGAAGAGCAAATAGTAAGCCAAATAAATATAGGCGAAAGACATCGAACCGATGTATAAGAAGGTGATGATGTTGTCGAATAAGGAATTGCGTTTGCCCATATGCGGGTGATAAAGAAGCACAACCGGAATCAATAAGGCCATCCAGTAACTCTTGCTCGTGAGGCCCAAGACTTTCGCGTAGTCGGTTTTGACCATCGCGAAGTTCACGAGGACGATGATGGCAATCCAGAAGGCCGCGATGAAGTTCTTGATGAAGAAGTACTTGTTGCCATGGAAATAAGAGACGGCTTTCTCTTCGCCATAGACATAGACAACCAAACGCCGATAGAGATAGACCGAGAAGGGGAAGAAAATCGAGAAGACCATAGTCGGGAATTGTTTCCGGTATAAGAGGCTCGAGAGATAACTCGGCCACGCCGGCCAGCTCCAAAGATTCGTGCCCACTTGATAGAGATACGAAAAGATAAGATAAAGGACGGGAAGAGAGGCCATCGAACGCCACACGATTTTTTGTTTCTTGGTCTTAATGAAGTCAGGCGTCGTCAGCAAGAAAAGATCGATGAGGGCAAAGCAGCCGATACCCCAGAAGAGGTTGCCTGGCAAAATATAGGTGAGGCCGACGAAAAGCAAGTTGTAATAGTAGCTACCCGTATCAGTCAAATAGAAAGCCAAAACGTTCTCCGCCACGTAGTACACGCAGCCGCCGAAGAAGAACATGATGATGGCGGGCAAGAGGTTGTAATGTTCGCTCGGCATGATCTCCAAACGGACGAAGAACCATAATAGCGTCGCCATGGACACCAGCGGCATGAACTGGTACCACGTTTTGGCATCGCCGATGAGGCCCACCGCCGCTATGAAATCATTCTTGATGAGAACGACATAGCAGAGACGGAAAAGCATAATGGAGCTTGAAAGAACGATTCCAATGGCCGCCAAACGAAGAACGGTTTCGGGCAAAGGAGGCGTGATCTTCCAGTTAGGATTAAGGTCGCGATATACCGTCTGATGTTTTTCCCTTGGCAAGACGGGCTCAAGAGCTTCCTCAGGCGATTCGGCGATGGCGACTGGCACCGTTTCCGGATGCCGTTTCTTATGGATGATGCCCCAAACCATCAAGGCCGAGAGGCAAAAGAAGAAAGCGCCAAACAAAGACGGCAACAAGAGCATGTTGTCACCCAAATGAGTGTCGTAATTGAGGCTTTCGTTACCCTTGCCTTGCTCGGTTAGGAGAGTAAACAAGGAAGCCTTCGTCGTCAGGCTTTGATCGGTTTTAAGACCTTCAAAAAGATTGCTCACCAGCGTGGGGCATTGGTTGATATTGGCTTGTTCGGTATCCCAAACGCTTTGCTCGGGCGTCTCTTTATTCGCGTCGATGAGGGTCTTGATAGTATAGGTGTTTTCTTCCACTGTCGCGGTCCCTGAGAAGAGATCCTTGCCCTCTTCGCTTCGGGCGAACTCAAGAGTTAAGTTGCTACTAGTCTCCGCGAACTTAAACGAATAAATCGAAGTGCCGCTTTTAACGGTGGGTAAATAAATCAAATCGCCAAAGGCGTTTTTCGTGGTCGTCATGGTCAAAGACAGGCTGTTATCCTCGTCTGGCGCGTAAGCGATTTGCTTCACTTGCTCAATGATAACGTCCTCACCTTTCGCGATCACTTCCTTAGCAAGCGAGGAATAATCATCCGCAAAATATGATTCGGTTTTGGTGTTGGTCTTTAAGACGATAAGAGATCCACTGATGGCCAATCCAAGACAAACGGCAAAGAGGGAGGTGGACACGGCAAAAGCTTTCCAAGTTGCCCCGTATTTATAGAGAGCGGACATGAATTTGCTTGTGCCATTATCGGGGAAAATTGGTTTCGGATAATTATCGGTTTCCTCAAAATAAGCGGCGTCGACGTTATAAAAAGAACAGAGTTTCGCCAGAGATTTTTTGCTTGGGCGTAGATACCCTCGCTCATAGAGGTATAGCAAAACAGGAGGCACACGCGAGCCTTTGCTAGCTTCTTTTAAACTCATGCCTTTATCTTTACGTAAGAGATAAAGAGCTTCGTTCTTGCTCATATCAATTAATAATAACCTTATCGGCTCAAGAATTCGATTACTCTTAGTCGCTCCAAACACCACCGCGGAAAGAAGGGTCAAGCCACATGCCATCTCTTGCGGTTACGCCATAGGCGTTAATAAATTCGTCAAAGAGACGGAAACAAGGATTGATACGACCATTACCAAAACTGTGGGGGTCGGCAGCTAAGGCGAGAGTATAGAAGAGGCGCGAAGTCGTACTGCGATAAGCGTGAGCGCTAGCCTCGAAGAAGGCCTTAATGTCACTAGAAGAATCGCCCAGCATCAAATCGAGAGCAAGACGCAAACCGGAAACATCGGCAATGTCTTCAGACATGGTAACAGCGGCCTTTCGGCTTAAACCTGGCATCACTTCGTAATCGTCGTACGAAGACGTGATGCCGGCGGTTTTGGCTATGAAAGCCTCATGGTCAGCGGTTGATAACCAGGCTTCGTTATAGACGCCGTTCTCGTCATAATTCACGCCAGTGGTGTCGAAACCATGGCTAACCTCGTGCCCCACTGCCCAATAAAGTTCGGCACCGAGTTGGTTGATCTTCATATCCGCAAAGCCGCCATGACTCGCAAGATAGCCAGCCAGGATCACCATATGGTTATGGGCTGGATCATAGAAAGCGTTCGGAGTGAATTTCTGAAGGGAGCTAAAGAAGGCTTCGTCTTTCGGCTGCTGGCCTAAGGCGTTCATCCAATCGGCATAACGGATTTTACTGCCGAGCAAAGCGTTTTGTGCCAAGGTATTCGTCGAGGCGTAAGTAGGATTGGTAAGATCCCATTGCGTCCCGTCGCTGCAATTGACGATGGCCGTACCCTTCATCTTATCGATTTTCTTCTGCATTTTGGCTTTGCCATCATCGCTGAGCCATTTAGCGTTTTTGATACGGACCGACAAAACCGATTTGATCTTTTCAAGCGAAGAAAGAATTAATTGATAGTTTTTCGTGTAATCATCAGTTTTCACATACTCCGCCAAGAAGTCGTTCTCCACCGCCGACACTAACTTCGAAACGAAATTGGCTGGATCGGTTGCATAAGCGGAGGTCGAAGCGGAACCAAAGAGAGCGGCAACAATCGAAGCCGGCATCGCATAGGCAAAGGCGTTGACTTCCGACATCAAGACATAAGCCTTATAGCCAGCTAGATAGGTGTCGGAAAGGTTATTGAGCATCGCTTCGCCCCAAAGAGAATTTCTCTTCCATTCGATGGGGAGATACCCGCCATCGGTAAGATAGGAACTCTGATTAGCGAAAGTATAGCCGGCGTTTTCGAAATGTTTCCCCATCATAAGCGAGGAGCCATAAGTGACGCCTTTCTTCAAAAACACTTTCTCGTCTTTCTTTCCCGCGGCCACAGCCGTCTCATGGTCGACGATAAGCTTGGCCGTCAAATCGCCATAGCCCGTCGCTAGAGCGATCGCCTCCGCATTTTCAAAGCCGAGGTTCTCGAAAATGTATTCTTTCGTGGCGACATCGGTAAGGTAGTTTTGCGTACCCGCGGCATAGTCAGCTGACGAATAAGACGATGTGTAAGGATCGATGGAGCAAAGAACCGTTTTCACATCGATGTGGTCGCTATCCCCTTCAAAAGTCTTGAAAAGCGGATCGAACCCCTGTTCGGCAAAGAGACTTTCGTCCAGCGTTAAGAAGGCGGAAATCGAAGAAGCGTCCGCGATTTCCTTGAACCTCGTATAGAAGCCGCCGAGATTGCCTTTCACCTTCACGGAATCGTTGTTATAGGATTTGTAGAAATTGAACAAATTATCTTTGTGAGTGCCATCAGGCATGCTTAGCAAATGAGCTTGGAACCACTGGGCGATATTGGCATAGGAGACAATCTCAGTTTCATAAGTGAGACTGTCGGACTTTCCCGCCACGCGCGAAGAATCCTCGAAGTAGTAATCGTAATCTTCGCTCGTTGCGAAATCGTCGAGCTTGGAAACGCCGCAATATGAATGAAGGCGATTGTAATAAGTCTTCATGAAAGAATCGCTTACGGCTTTGCTGCCATTAAAACTCGTGACATCCTCGCCGGAAGCATTTTTCTCCGGCGTATAAAGGCCACGGCCATTAAGCCATTCATAGGCCAAGACGGTGTTGGCCGGAATATGTCCATAAAAGCTTTCCGCGATGGCTGGGGCCGCGTTATAAAGACGCTGTCCTTGATGGTTTGGCATCGCGTCGTGGTAGGCGTAATAAAGAATATTGAAGAATCTCGTTTTCGTGAGAGTCTCCGTTCCACTATACCCAGTGCGAGAGAGGAGCGTATCTTCACCAAGAATGATGCCGTCCTTTTTCGCGTTGTAGCAAGTGTCGTGAATGCCTGCGGCAGTCGTTCCAGCAGCTGGGGTTGGCTCCTCGGAAGAGCTACTCGAGGTGGACACGGAGGCGGATCCAGAGGCGGAGGCTGACGTTCCCGTGTTTGAAGCGCTCGCGGAAGCGGAACTCGACGAAGTGGTTTTGCCGCATCCCGCTAGAGGCAATGAAGCGAGGGCCAAACCGCAGACAAAGAATCTAAAGGTTTTGGATTTCATAGAAAGTCCTCTTTTTCTTACTCTTATTTTAGTCTTCTCTCATTGGTAAACAATTTTCTGAACCGCTCCTTTCCTTGGCTTTTTTTGCTCTTTTAAAAGAAACGACCGAAGAAAAAAGGACACCGAGTGAAGTGTACCCCGAATTCTGGACCAAACCAGAAAGCGGGGTACTTTTCTTGTGAAGTACACATTCGAGCAGAAGCTGAAATGGGTNAGAGACTACATGTCCGGTGAATCGGTTCCAGTCCCAAAAGGGTGCCGAAGCTCTTTGAAAGGTTGGCACAAAAAAGTGCTGACGTGGATCCACGTCTATGAGATTTTCGGGGAGAAAGGCCTAGTTCACGGCCGCGGGAGGAAACTCTCGCAGGGGCAGAAGTTCGAGGCGGTGAGGCGCGTCCTGGCTGGCGAATCGATGTCGGCGGTCGCCTACTCGCTGGGCATGGCGAACAGCGGCTGCGTCATCAACTGGGTCAGGTCCTATCGAGAAAACGGCCTGGAAGGTCTACAATCGAAGCCGAGAGGCAGGAAGCCCAAGAATGCCAAAGAAGACGATGGCGGAGCTCGAGGCGGAGAACGAGGCCCTGAGAAGGGAGAACGAGCTCAAGTCCCTAGAGATAGCCTACTTAAAAAACTTGAGGGCCTTGGTGGCGTCGGAGGGGCGTCCCCAAGGCAAAGGTGCGAGGCGGTCCTCCAAACCAAAGAAGAGCACGAAAAAGCCGAATTAGGCGGGCTTTTGNCCGTCGCCGGGCTGGCGAAGTCGACATATTTCTACGAGAAAGCCAAAGCGGACCCAGACGCGAAGAACAAGGAAATCTCCGANCGGATCGCGTCGATATTCGCGGGGTCTAGGGCGAGGTACGGCGTGCGGCGCGTCTGCGCGCAGCTCAGGGCCGAAGGGATCGGCGCGAACCACAAGAAGGTACAGCGCCTCATGAAAAAGATGGGGCTGAAAGGCGTCGTCAAAACCGTCAACTACAGCTCCTATCGGGGGACGGTCGGCGACGTGGCGCCGGACCTCATAATCCGCGAATACGTGAGGAAGGACGGGCAGACCCACCACAAATCCGATTTCTCATGCGGCGGCCCGAACAGGAAATGGACGACCGACGTGAGCCAGTTCAGCTTCCCTTGGGGGAAATGCTACCTCAGCCCGATCAAGGACATGTTCACCGGCGAGATCGTCGCGTACGACCTGAGTCTCCGCGCGGACTTCTCCCAGACGAGGAGGATGCTGGATTCGGCCTTCTCGCGGTATCCGAGCCTCAGGGGCCTGATATTCCATTCGGACCAGGGCTGGCAATACCAGCAGCGTTGGTACGTCGAGGAGCTCAGAAGGCGCGGGATACGTCAGTCGATGTCGAGGAAGGGCAACTGCCTCGACAACTGCATAATGGAGTCGTTCTTCGGGTCGATGAAGCGCGAGATGTTCTACGGGCGCGAGTCCGAATACCCCGACTTTCAGTCGTTCAAGAAGGCGGTCGATTCATACATATCGTGGTACAACTCCGAGCGTCTGAGATACTTCGCGGGCGAAAGAAAATGGATGTCCCCCCTCGCATGCCACGCGGCATGTTCGGTTGGACATCCATGAGGTTTTTGCCTATGATGTTCCTAGTTTAGTCCAGACAATTGGGTACACATCAGAGTGCCCCCTTTCCAAAAAATCACTTATTCAACGAAAGACCGCCGAGATAGCAAAGACTTCTTCGCCTTGCCGTTTCCCTGAGAGATAGACTTTGCCAGCCTGTTTCCCTAAACCTAACTCTAGTGTCTCCCCTTCCGTCGCTTCTTGCCGAAACATGATATTGAAGGAAGAGAGGTCTTTTTCTTTTAGGTCCGCCATAAAGGCATCCATGAACCAATCGCCATAACGGGTGTTCGTAAGATGACCATTGAGATCGAGTTCTGAATAAAGGACAGTCCGACTGCTGGTTTGGCTAATGGGCAAAGGAGTGACGACAGGAAGAATCTCACTTTCTTTCGTGAAAGGGAAGCCCTTGATGGAAATGCCATGTTCCACCGGATTCACGGGCTTCCGCGTCTTCTCATCGATGAGGGTCCACAAGGCTTCGGCTTCGAGATACGTTTTGCCAGAAGAACTCTTCATGATGTAATAACGCGGAAAAAGAACCCGTTCCCGTTTCTCGGGATAAGTGATGAGTTGCACCGCCTCGTCGTATTGGGGCAGTTCGTTGATTTTGATCGATAGACGCGAAATCACCCACAAAAGTCCCTTATCCAAGGTCTTCTCGCGCCCCATATGAAGACGGGTGGTGTCTTCAATGGAGATTTCTTCGAGCGACCTTAAAAGCGAAGAAAGCTTGTAACGTCTTTTCGCGTCACAATCCGAGGCCAAGATACGAAAAGGCACGACAAACATCGCTATTTGGCCTTTGCTTCGACGTAATGAACGACATCGCCAATCGTCACGAACTTATTCATCTGCCGTTCCGAGATTTTGATGTTGTAGCGGGCCTCCAGTTTGGAGATGATGAGGACTAACCCCATCGAATCCATGCCCGTCTCGGTATTGATCACCGTGTCCATGGTTAATGGCTTATCCGCCAAATCAGGCAGATAATCCTTAATCATCTTGATTAACGTATCGCGAATTTCCGCTTCTTCCATTTTTGCTTCCCCTCAATGAATTTGATAACGAATTATTTTACCAGTTTTCGTGCGTGGCAAGGGTGTTTTACTATAAATAACTTCAGTAATCTTCGAATAAAGTTCGCTGCCCCGATTGAATTCCTCCACTGCCATCGCGATTGCAGGCTCTAACTCGCTCTTCGGGAGATAAACCATCAAAGTGAGTTTTCCTTCTTTGGCATAGAGAGCCATATCGACNGGAACGGGTAAATGATGAGCCAATTTCTCTTCGCCTAAGGCACAATCGAATTTCGTACCATTGGCGAGAACGGCGATATCGTCTTTCCGACCCAAGATATGAAGGTTGCCATTGGAGTCGATGAAAGCCCGATCGTTGGTTTTGAGCCAGCCATCTTTGATGACGGCCTCCGTCGCTTCTTTGTTTTTGTAATAGCCTTTCATGAGACCAGCCGAACGGATCGAAACGGTGCCATCTTCTTCCATCCGGAACTCATCTTCGGGGCACGGCTGCATGGCGAAAGGATCATCGCTATTGACGGAGATGGCAACGCCTGAAGATGTTTCAGTTAAGCCATAGCCAAAGGCGACTTTCTTGCCAAGGGAACGATAGCTGGCGATAAGGGAACCGCTTAACGGACCCGCTCCGACCAAAACCGTTTCCAGTTCCGGATTGATGGCTTTTTGATAAAGCAAGAAACCCGCCAAAGTCGGGATGAGCGGCAAAATGGTCGGCTTAAAAAGCAAGACGTCGGGCGCGATATTTTGTAGGCCATTTGAGAAAGCCACGCCACCGCCATAGCAAAGAGGCCAAAGGAACGTGCAAACAAAACCAAANACATGGCTTAAGGGCAAACAGGAAAAGACCAAATCTTTCTTGCCGCATGGCAAACGGGATTGGCCATTGAAACTGGAATCCAATAACGAAGCGGAGGTCAAGACCACGGCCTTCGGAGTTCCGGAGGTGCCAGAGGTGAAGAAATATAGATCGCCTTCGCCATGATTCATCGCTGGATGGGCGGGCTTAAGGTGTTTCTTTAGCTCCGCCACTTCTTCCACTTCAAAAGAATCATCCGTCTCCACTTCTTCGATATCGCAGAAGCCGAGCATAAGCGAGATTTTTTCCACGCTTTCCATCGGGTCGATCAACAAAAGATTTTTGCCAGCCATGATGGCGGAAAAAAGACTCGCGGCGAGTTCGGGCGTCTTCTCGCCGACTAAGGCTAAAGAAGAGAACGGGCGGCTTTCATAAGACTTCTTTTTCTCTTCGACTAGAGAAGCCCATTGTTCCCCCGACATAAAGGCGATTTGCCCATCCTTTTTGTAATGGAAAAGATCGGGTTTATTCTCTTTCTCGATAGCGAAAACTAGTTCCGAGAAACTCGTATATTTTTTAACTGTGCTCACGCAACTAATATAGAGTCAAAGAAGAGGATTAACAAGGTAAAACCATTTGCCAATGTTTGTTAGAAAGGGAAGCGAAACACTATAATGACTTCGTTACGAATGAAGGGAGGCCGCTAACCATGGCTCAAGATGAGGTGAAAGCCAAAGGAGATTTGCGTATCGCCATCATCGGGGGCGGCCCGGCGGGTTTATCCGCCGCCATGTATCTCGAAAGCAAAGGCTACACGAACTACGTGGTCTATGAGAAAAACAACGAAGTCGGTGGCAAATGCCATTCGCCCCTTTACGAAGGCAAACGTTACGAAGAAGGAGCCATCATGGGTGTTCCTTCTTATTACGCCGTTCACGATATCGAACTCTTTACCGGTCTCACCCACGATGGCCCGAAACTCCACCGCGACTTTAAGAACAACAAAGGCCAAGTGATCGAGCCCTTCAGCCCCAAGAATTTCTGGCGCCGTCCGCATTTGCTAAAAATGCGAAAGCAAATCAAGCGCTTGGGCGAATTACTCGAAACCAAATACAAAGGCTATGACGTGAATGGCCATCGAGGCGTGGCTATGGGCCATTACGAAGGGGATGACTGCACCCCTAAGCGTGAACACGTCGAAGGTGAGAATCCTAATCTCAAGGATCTCGCTTTGCCCTTCTCGGAATTCTGCAAACTCAACAAAGTCCCCTTAGCCCAAGAAGTCTGGGTCGAGCCTTTCACCAGTTTTGGTTATGGCTACTTTGACGAAATACCCGCTGCCTATGTCCTCAAATATCTCGATTTCCAAACCTGCATGAACTTCGTGAAAGGCAATATCTGGACCTGGGCCAATGGCACCCAATCGCTTTATGAGGCCTTGAATAAGAAACTGCTTCATCCGGCCAAGTTAGGAAGCGACATCACGAAAATCATCCGCACGGATACCAAAGTCACTTTGACCGTTAACGGTGTCAAGGAAGTCTTTGACCGTTTGATCGTCACGGCTCCCCTACAATATTTCCCGGATTACGCCGATGCCACAGATTACCTCATCGACAACATGAAGCCGACAAGACTCGGCCATTTGTTGGTTTATTATTGCCGCTGGAACAACGAGCCTAAGCAAGCCATCACGACTTATGCCCTTCGGACTCATGAGGACATGCAGGAGATGCCTTACGAGAAGAGCAAGGCCATGGTCTTGGATGACTTAAAAACGTGCAAGAACGAATATGAAAGAATCATCGCTAAGCATTCGTGGTACTACTTCCCTCACGTGAATTCCAAGAACTACCAAGCGGGCTGGTACGACAAGGTTGAAGCTTTGCAAGGAAAACACCTAACCTATTTCGCTGGCGAAGTGATGTCCTTCGGCGACATGGACGAAACATGCGAGTATTCGCGTGAACTGATAAACCGTTTCTTTTAAAGAAAAACAGGCAAACCCGTCTCGATTTTCTTTCCCGATGAAAGTGTTTTCGTCGTCGATGCTATACTGACACTGGTTTAAAAATTTAAACCATTCATATGCTACAAAAAGAAATCAGCCAATTACTAAGCCAGTTCAACGACTGCAAGGATGTCCTCATCGCTTTAGGAGACGAAACAAGAATCCATATTGTGATGGAGATGCTGAAGGTCGCTTCGACCCGAGAAAAATGCCAAGGCATGCGCGTCGGCGAGATCGCCAAGGCCAGCAACCTCTCCCGTCCCGCGATGAGCCACCAAATCAAAATCCTAAAAGACTCGGGCCTCATCAAATGTGAGAAACGAGGATCAATGAACTTCTACTTCCTCGACCCCGACGATACGAAACTACGCGAAGTCATAAGCGTTCTATCCGATGCTCTAGCCATCAATGAAAAGGAGAAAAAATACCATGGAAATCATTGAAGCAATGAAGAACCGTCATGCGGTACGAAGCTATCTCGATAAGCCGATTGAAGAAGAAAAGCGCGCTAGCATAAACGACCTCGTCAAAGAGTGTAACGAAGCGGGCCACCTGAACATCCAGGTTTTCTATGACGAACCAAGCGCCTTCAATACCTTCATGGCCCATTATGGCAAGTTCTCGGGCGTCAAAAACTATGTGGCCCTCGTGGGCAAGGGAAGCCAAGAAGAAGAGGCTGGTTATTATGGCGAAAAGATCGTCTTAGCCTTGCAAGCGATGGGCCTCAATTCGTGCTGGGTCGCGATGACCTATGGCAAAAGCAAGGTGAACATCAAGAAAGAAAAAGGCCAAAAAATCCTATGCGTCATTTGCTTTGGCTATGGCGCCGTCCAAGGTTTCCCGCATCATAGCAAGAAACCCGAAGACGTAACCAAAGTCGAAGGCGATAAACCAGTTTATTGGGATAAAGGCATCGAGGCCGCTTTACTAGCCCCCACTGCCGTGAACCAGCAAAAGTTCTTGTTCTCATATAAAGACGGCGTCACCACCATCAGCGTGAAGGGCGTTGGCTTCTACACCAAGATCGACTTAGGCATCGTCAAATACCATTTCGAGGCAGCGACTGGAGAAAAGATTAAGGGCTAATTTAGGCTCCTATTTCTTTAAACGGGGCCCATGGACGCGAATATGGCCATTCCCAATCGAGCGGCGGAAGCCCCTTACTCTCCAGTTTCGCTCAAGCCGTGCTTAGCTAAATCGGTTTTATAATCAGCAAAATCCTCGTTCCATCTAGGAAGATCAGTTCGCCGATCTTGGAGGTTGAGGGGTTTTAAGGTCTGCTGATAAAGGAATTCGGTGACGACTGAGGCACCCCAAAGATTGCAATGTGTTCCCGTGGCGTCGCCTAAATGTTTGCTGAACGAGAAAGAAGTGCCTTTATAGAGGTCATTGAAGTTGTAATAAGGCAAAGAAAGACGCTTGGCCAAACCCACGCAATAGGACATCTGCTCATCCGATGTCGAGACCGAAGGACTGGTATAAAGGATCACCTTCGTCTTTTTTGCTTTAGCCAGCTTCAAAATTTTGCTTAGGGCCCGCAAGGTGCGGTTAGTCGGCTTGGCTTGCTTCGAGGAGCGAACGCTTTTCCGCGTATCCGAGAAAAGGGCCTTATCCGTTTTGACGGCGTAGCCTTTCATTTTCTGGTAATACTTCTCTTTTTTGTCGAAGCTGAAGGGCCAAAGGAGGTCTTGGGCCGTGAGGTTTTTCCATTTGGCATGATTAAAGAACGGCGTCAAAAGAAAGGAAGGGCCTTTCTTGTCTTCGGCCATCCGCCAACCAATCGAAGAGAAAAGGGAGTCGGTCTCGAGAAGCAAAACTTTGATATTTTGGTTTTCGGTCGCTTCTTTGAATTGCGAATATTCGTTGTCGAAGCCCTGAATATCCGTCCCACCGTTATAGGAAGTGATGCCATAACGGCCATACAGGTACATCGGGTTAAAGCCATAACGAAGGTTTGAATTGCCAAGTGCCATCACGTCGATGGTGTCTTTCTTTTCGGCCACATAGCCATGCTCGACGTAAAAATGTCCCCGCGGGTCGCTCGATTTCTTCGGAAAGAAAACGAAGCATAAATAAAGATGGATCGTCATCAACGAGGCCGCGGTCCCGCTGATTGCCAAAAGACGTTTTATCCAAAGTTTCATAATTTAAAAGCCTCCATAAATCGGGTCGGCAGGCGCGTAGCCTGGCCCATAAACTCCAAAGAGCACCATCGCCACCACCATCACCACAATCACCAAGTCCCTGACGATAAAGGGCTTCTCGATGATGAGCTTCGTAATCTGGATGTTCTTCTCCTTCAGGATATCGACCGTTAGAACAAGAAGGAGGGCGCAAACGAGAACGACGAACTCTGGCGCTTCGATTAGAGAGAAGAACGCGACATTAGCGGGTTTGCCCATCGAGACAAAAATGGCAAAGGCATCCGAGAGGGTTCGGCTCTTGAAAAGAAGCATGCCGATATTCACGAGGATAAAGGTCACCAAGCCCATGACGATCCGATAAGGAACGGTTTTGGATAGCTTTGTTTTGCCCATGAAATGGTTATACAAAGCCTCAAGGCACATGAGAACCCCATAGTAGACGCCATAAAGAAGGTATTCCAAACTCGCCCCATGCCACAATCCCGTGAGGGCCCAAATGAAGAGCGTGCAGATGCAGAGAGCGGGAAAAGAGGAAAAGAACGGACCGGTCTTTTTGAGTTTCATCGTTAAGCCCATCATGGGTTTGCTCATAAAGAGGGGATAGAAAAGATAATCGCGGAACCAAGCACCCAAGCTGATGTGCCACCGCTGCCAAAACTCCGACACGGAAGTCGAGAAGAAAGGCTGCCGGAAGTTAAGCGGGACTTTAAGACCGAAAATCTCGCTGACCCCGCTCACGACCTCAATCAGACCACTGAACTCGCAATAAAGCTGGAAGGTGAAAGCCACGACTCCCAAAACGACGATATAAGATCCATAGCCATTATTGAGATTTAAGGCCGCGGAAACGAAAATTCCTAAACGATCGGCAATAATCAGCTTCTTTATCAAACCGAAACCGATTTTTAAGAGGCCACTGATGTAATTGTCATAGGACAGAGTCACCTGGCCATTTAAAAGGGTTGGCGCGATTTCCCGATAACGGGTGAAAGGGCCTTCTTCAAGGAACGGGAAATAGGAAACGAAGAGAAGCATCTTAATCGGATTCTTCTCCGCCGCCGATTGGCCCCGTTTGATATCGATGAGGTAGCCGATGGCCGATAAGGTGTAATAGGAAATGCCTAGGGGCAAGAGAACGAAGGAAAGGCGAGAACCGAACCACGACGTCACCATGCCTAAATACTTAAAAAAGAAGAGCGGCAAAAGAAGAAGGGTGATCGCTAAGGCCGCTTTCCAATTTTCGCGACGTTTCCGTTCGGCCTTCAAGCGCATCTTCTCATCTTTTTCGATGTCGGTTCTGGCATCGATGACTTTAAAATTCCCTCTCCCGTTCGCAAGCCACTTTCCAAAGAAAAAACATACGATGGCCGCGTAGACCAGCATCAAGGCCAATAAGCCCGAAATAAGGCCTGCGCCGATAAGAGAAAGAACGACCAAAACGAGATACTTATAGGGTCCTTTGACAAAGTAGTAAATCAAATAGCCCACCGTGAGGAAAAGACCCAAAATTCCAAGCTGAAAATTAAAGGTGCCGAGATGGTAATAATTCGGGACCCCAAACATCGTTTAAGCCTCTTTGCTCTTGATGAGCGTCAATAACGCCTCGACATTGTCAAAATTCTCGGGCTCCAAATCTAAAGGCGTGAGCTCAATAGAAAAAGCTTCGTTTATTTGCGCCACCAGCATCACGATATCGAAACTCGTGAGAATGTGGTCGGTCACAAGATGCTGCTCTTTTTCGTAATCAATGCCAGGTTTGACGGCATTCAAGACTTCGATTAATTGTTCTTTTTCGTTCATTGTTATTCTCCTTTTTCCAGCACTTCCAAGAAGTGATCTTTGTAATAGTGACGGTCAATTTTTCCATTAGCGTTATAGATCAAACGACGAACTTGCTTGATGTGTTCTGGCATCATGTAAGGTGGCACCTTTTCGACAAGAGTCTGACGCAATTCTTCCTCGCCGACTTTTCCTTCGTAGAAGAGGACGATCTCTTCTTTTTCTTGGTCGTAGATGGCGACAACGTTCATCAAACCTGGATTTGTGATTGCCGCCGTCTCAATCTCGCCTAGCTCAATGCGGAAGCCATGACGTTTGATTTGGAAATCGGCTCGGCCATCAAACATCAATTCGCCATATTGGTTATAGTGGCAAAGGTCGCCGGTCTTATAGACGATTTTCTTTCCACCGCGTGGATCTTTTACGAAACATTCACGGCTCTTTTCCTCGTTGTGGTAGTAGCCTTTGCCAACAAAGGGCCCGGCGACATACATCTCGCCTTCGCTTTTGGAAACAAGACCATCTTTTAACAAGAAAACCTCTAGGCCTTCGCAAGCCCGTCCAATCGGCAGCGGCTCTCCATCGCTAAAGGATCGATTAACTTTATAATACGTGCAAATGTCGGTCGTCTCCGTGGGTCCGAAGAGATTGGCATAGTGAGCTTCCGGAACACGAGAACGGAAATAGTTCAGATGCTTATTGGCCATGACTTCGCCCGCGAAAAGAACGGTTGTGAGAAATAACGGTTTGACGAAAGAAAAGAGATCGTAGTAATCGATGAGAGCGAAAACGCTCGGAACCCAATAAATGGTGTTAATTCGATTGTCGTTAAGATAGCGAATTAGCTTGGCTGGAAAAGAGAAATAAAGACGCGGAATGATATAAAGCGTGGCGCCGCTAAACAGCGTGCCATAGATATCGCTGACGGACATCGAGAAATAGAATGGCGTCTGATTGGCGAGCCGGCTGTCTTGGCCTAAATGGAAGCAATCGACGAACCACTGGCCATAACTTAAAACGTTGCCATGGCTAATGAGGGCGCCTTTGGGTTTGCCCGTCGAACCCGAAGTGAAAAGGATATAGGCCAAATCGCCACTAGAAGCATCCTTGCGAATCGCTTGAAGACTCTGAAAATCAATCTTGCCTTTCACGAAATCCTCATAACAAATGAGACCTGACGTAATGCCATCAAAGGCTTTTTCCTTTTGGAAAGCCGCCAGGTTCTCTTGATCGGAAACGACAAAAGGATGATCCAGCGTTTCAAGAATCACGGAAAGACGATCGGCTGGAGAGACGATATCGAGAACGACATATGGGGCACCGCTATAAAGGACGGCCAACATAGCGACGATTTCGCGAGGAGTCTTGCTCATGTAAAGAGCGATGGGCTTATTGCTTTCATTGACCGACACGAGATGGCTGGCCAACGCTTTAGCCGACAAAAGAAGGTCCTCGTAAGTATACGAAAGCCCCTCGCCGACCACCGCTTCTTTCGAAGGATAGAGGGCCGCGGTTTCCTCAATTTTCATCAGGATGCTTTCCATTGGTTTCCGCTCCTTTTGGCGGTTGATAAAGAGCACCTTTATTTAACAAGGTAAAGAGCCCCCACTCGCCTTTTAAGTCAATAGTCGCAGTGAATAGTCTTAACTGAAAACCACGATTATTCCGCAGTTTTCGCTTTACTATAACAAGACCGCTATCGTATTCAATTCAAAAATGGCAAGTATCATGGTTTTCCGTTGTTTTGTAAGCATTTTCATAGCAAAAGCACAAAACATTAGCGTCCCAAAAAAGAAAGACTAGTCTTTTTCAAAGACTCCAAACGGATGTTTCCGTTTCCTGAAGAATAGATTTAATTTAGCAAAAAGGCTTTTTTATTCAGGCAATCCTTTATAAAGATCGGCATACCACGGGAAAGCTNCATCAGGATGCTTTCCATTGGTTTCCGCTCCTTTTGGCGGTTGATAAAGAGCACCTTTATTTAACAAGGTAAGGAGCCCCCACTCGCCTTTTAAGTCAATAGTCGCAGTGAATAGTCTTAACTGAAAACCGCGATTATTCCGCAGTTTTCGCTTTACTATAACAAGACCGCTATCGTATTCAATTCAAAAATGGCAAGTATTATGGTTTTCCGTTGTTTTGTAAGCATTTTCATGGCGAAAGCGCAAAACATTAGCGTCCCAAAAAAGAAAGACTAGTCTTTTTCAAAGACTCCAAACTGATGTTTCCGTTTCCTGAAGAATAGATTTAATTTAGCAAAAAGGCTTTTTTATTCAGGCAATCCTTTATAAAGATCGGCATACCACGGGAAAGCTTTCCAGGTATTCTCATGGAGACGATGCATTTCTTCGACAAGCAAAAGCAACTTTCCGACCGCCGGTTCCTCTGGATAGAATTCGACATAATCGGTTCCGACGTAGAGGGCAAAATGAGTAACGTCGGTCACAATCACGAGCGAGAAGACTTCCTTATAGTTCAGGTCAAAGGAATACGGTTGGCCTTTCCTCGTGCCCACGAAATGAACGCCGGCATGGTCGACGGAGAAAACACCATCCCCTTCCACTTCGGAAGTGAGCTTATGTTTGATGTAATGATCCGTTGGCAAGAAACCAACTTTGGCTTTCACCGAATATGAGTAGTTCGGATTAGCCCTGATCTCTTTGATAACGGCTTTTCTTTCATCGAGGACCCATTGCGAAGGGGTGGAAGGAATAACGCATTTGTCATCAAAAGGCTCAAACTCATAATAGTCATTCATCTTGGCGCCGTTGCCGCATTTCTTACAATGAATCTCGTCGCCTTTCGCTTCCATCACCATGTCTTCGCCGCAGCGAGGACACTTATAGCAAATGTCATTGAGGTGCTCGCAGATGCGGCCACCCGTTTTCCATTTGACGTGGATCTCTTTTTCGTATTCGTAATCGTCACCCTTGAAGGCGAGATTAATCCTATCTTCGATATCTTCTTGGCTTAATTTAGCCATGTCATCTGAAGAAAAAAGAAGAGACAATTCGGCTTCGCAGTGGCCGATTCTTTCATCGAGACAGACTTTCGTGTTGGCGAGATATTCGCCTCTCATCTTTAAGAAATACACTGGGACGCCAAGGTGTTTAAGCAAATGGCCCGTGCCTGAAACAACCGGTTGGTTTGTGCCATAAATCGAACTCATGCCTTCGGGCGAGAAAGCAATGCAGCCGCCCTGCTTGATGATGCTCAGCATGGCTTTGATGCCAACCGGATCCATCGCGTAATTTTTCTTCGGCAGAATATTCGTTATTTTAAAAAGAAACTGCAGGTGGCTCCTGAAAAACTCGTTATANCCNGCAAGGATGTTCATTCTCTTTGGGTAGGTGGCGGCAACTAGATAGGCATGGTCGATGCGCGATAAGTGATTCCAAATAATCACGCAGGGTCCCTTGCACTTGTTGATGTCGTCCTTAATCGTTATCACTGGATGATATTTATGAAGAATGAAGATCTTTGCTAAAAGATGATAGAGGAAATAGATAAAACGATTAGGACGGTGATACTTCCGTTCAGCGAGCTTTTGCTCGACTGTCTTTTTTGGATTTTTTCATAGAGGAATTTTAGCACCCTTCGGAGAATAAATGACACCTTTGTGGCATTGAATGCCATCTTATATAGAAGAAATCGAAGGGGTTTCACCACCCAAAACACGATATTGTTCGTTATTTCGCCTTTTGTGTGGTATGCTTCGTTGCCCTAAAAAATGAAAATCACAGATTTAAACCTTCCAGAGCCCATTGAAAAAGCTCTCATAGAAATGAAGTACGTCGACTTCACCGCCATCCAAGAGATGACTCTTCCTTCTTTGNTAAAAGGAAACGACGTCTTGGCGGAAGCCCCTACTGGCACTGGCAAAACAGCCGCCTATTGTTTGCCGCTTCTNGTCAAAATTAACCAAGCCAACTCNGCCGTGCAGGCCCTCGTCGTCTGCCCGACCCGTGAGCTCGCCATCCAAGTCGTTTCGGAACTCCATAAGTTNTCGAANTTCCTTCCTAGCGTTCGTTACGTCGCCATTTATGGTGGCCAGAAGGTCGCGACTCAGCTTCGCGAACTCAAGAGCCATCCGCAGATCATCGTCGGCACCCCTGGCCGCTTAAACGACCTCATCGAACGCAAAGCCATCAGTCTCAGCCAAGTGAATTATCTTGTCCTTGATGAATGCGATGAAATGCTCGAAATGGGCTTCATCAAAGACGTTAACAAAATCATCGAAAAAGTCACTTCGCCACACCAGACCGCTCTTTTCTCCGCGACCATCTCGCCTGAAATCAAGAAAGTAGCCAACCATTATTTGGCTCCTGATTGCGAACGTGTCGCCATTAAGCGCACTCCCACTCAAGAAAACCAAATCGCCCAGAAATATGTTCTTGTGAAAGANGCCGCCAANAAGGAAGCCATCGTCAATCTCTTGACCAGTCTCTCCTTCAATCGGGCCTTCGTCTTCTGCCGGACCAAACACAAGGTCATGCAAATCGCGAAACTCCTCACGAAGACCACCAACCACGCTGTCGTGATGCTGCAAGGAAATCTCTCCCAGAATCGCCGCGACAAAGCCATGGAAGCCTTCCGCAACTACGACGCGAACGTCATGGTGGCNACCGACATCGCAGCCCGCGGCATCGACGTTAACGACGTNGACCTCGTGGTCAACTACGACGTCCCCGAAGAAGATGAGTTCTATCTCCACCGCATCGGACGAACCGGCCGGGTCGACAAAAACGGCACCTCCTACACTTTCTTAACTAGAGAAGAACAATCGCTCATCAAGAAATACGAAATCATGACCCACTGCCCCTTAACGGAGTACGTGATTAACAAAGGAGACGTTATGAAGAAATACCTCACAAACCTCGAACCAAAACTTAAAGAAGACCTCAGCGCGGAGAAACAAGCCGTCAGCGAAGTCTGCGCCACTTTAAGTGAAAAAGAAGGACGCGAAGTCACGCCGCTCGAACTCGCGGCCGCTCTTCTTAAAGACAAGATGGCCGAACCGGAATCCGCTCTTCCTGAAGAGAAAGACCGTTCGTTCCGCCACGACCAAAGCATCGAAAGAAACAAAGAACGCAAAAAGTTCGTCACCGATCCGAATAACCAGCGCTTCTTCATTAACATTGGCTTTGAGGATGGTGCTGATGAAGCGGCCTTAAAGTCCTTCGTCATGAAGTCCGTGAAGAGCCTTGAACTCGACGACTTCGCGGACGTGTATCTCAAAGGCACCTTCTCCTTCTTCGAAGTCCCGAAAGACGTTTCCGCGGATATCGTCCACAACCTTGAAGGCACGTACTTCAAAGAGAAACTCATCCACGTCGAAAAAACTGAGCGTCCGGAAGATGGCGGCGAAAAGAAAGACAAACCTTTCAAAAAGTTTGGTCATTCCGAAGGCCATAAGAGCTTCCACCACGACGATGAAGGCCACAAGAGCTTCCACCATGATGACGGCCCCCGCCACTATGGTCATAGCAAAGGTGGCTACTCCCACGATAAAGGAAGTTATTCGCACGAAAAGCGCGATTGGCATAAACACTAAAAGCTAAAAGGTCAGACAGCGATGTCCGACCTTTTTTAGATGTGACGAAGCAAGTCGCTTAATTTCGTTAAAGANAATTGCGCGAGAGGACTATTTCTAGCGGGACCGATTCCCGCCCGGAAGAAACCTCCGCGCTCCGCGGCCAACAAACCACTCTCGGCGTCTTCGACGACGAGACACTTAGAAGGATCTAAACCAATCTTCTTCGCGGCCAAAAGAAACACTTCGGGATCGGGTTTCGAGTGNGTGATTTCCGTGCCGTCCGCGATCGCGTCGAATTCGCCCAATAAACCAATCTTCGAAAGAATNAGTTTGGTATTCTTGCTTGAACTTCCTATCGCGGTTGGGATGCCTCTCTTTTTNANGGCTCCTAAAGTCATAATCACATCTGGATTGACGGAGCTCGGAGACATTTGGCTTAAGAGNCTTTTGTATAATTCGTTTTTCTTCTCGCAAAGGGCNGCTTTTTCGGAATCCGAATAAGTTCTGCAGGCTTTTCTTAAAATAATGTTTAATGAGTCAAGACGGCTAATGCCTCGAAGCTGGTTGTTGATCTCACGGTCAAAAGGAATNCCCTCTTCATCCGCGATGGTCTTCCAAGCTTCGTAATGGTATTCGTCGGTGGAGCAAATNACTCCATCNAGGTCNAAAACCACGCCAAGGATCTTATTTCCTTTTCTCAGCATAGTCGCCTCTTTCCAAAGATATCATAACAANTCAAAACAAAAGAACACAGCATTAAATCGAATAGGTTATTTTAAACGCCTTTGCTCTTTTATTTCTTATAGACGAGACCATCTTTAAAAGCGTTGCCGGCCTTCTCGCCAAGTTTCAGGTAAACGTGGTTGGCGGGGTCGAAAGTGATTGCACCTAGTTTCTTTACGTCGACTTGGCCATTGGTAAGAACCGATTCATCGATGCTGACATTGATGATGTTGGCAAAAAGATNACACGATTCCGGGTCATAAGAAATCAGTTCGCATTCAAAGGCCAACGGGAGCTCTTCAATTAACGGAGCGTCCACATGGNTTGATTTAATGACNTGCAAACCAGCCCGCTCAANCTTGTCGGGAATGGCGTTGCCAGAAACGATGCCAAGATAATCGCATTCTTTAACGTATTTAGCCGTGCCGACGCTGACGGTGAAGGCTTTCCGCTTCAGGATGTTTTTGACGGTTTTATGCTCAGGGCTTAGGCAGATGCCGATTTCGTGGTCATCGCTGATTCCGCCCCAGGCGGCATTCATCGCGTCAGGATTGCCTTGCTCGTCATAGCTCGCAATGATTAAAACGGGCTGGGGATAAAGATAGGTTCGAGCTCCAAAGTCTTTTCTCATATTGGTTTGCTCCTGTATTCAATATAAACCCTTATTCAATCACTTGAGTCAAAGACGACCCCTTGCTGCCTTTGGTGACGTCCATGCGGGCCGTGATGGAGTTCCTTAAAGCCTCCACGTGCGAAATCACGCCAATGAGACGATGAGACGAATTTGAGAGGTTTGTGAGGGTTTTAACGGCCAAGGCTAGGGACTCTGGATCCAAGGTGCCGAATCCTTCATCGATGAACATGCTGTCGAGCTCGATGCCACCGGCTTTGGCTTGAATGACTTCCGAAAGCGATAACGCTAAGGACAAGGAAGCCATGAANGATTCGCCACCGGATAACGACGAAACAGGTCTGATCTTGCCTGTCTCAAAGTCTTTGACGTCGATATCAAGACCGAAGTGGCCAANGTTATCAGTTGGAACGGCCCGACGTATTAAGGCATAACGGCCATCGCTCATGTAACTGAATTTNTGAGAGGCGCTAGAAAGAATTTCCTCGAAAATTTGAGCTTGGTAATAAACTTCAAAATCGATATGGGCTGCTCCACCGGTTAGGTGACCATCGGCTGTCGCCGCCAATAAATGAATCTCATTGGCTTTTTTGCGAAGAGCTTCAGATGAGGCTTGCTCCGCGGCTATCGCTTTAAGGGTATCTGCATTCGATGTTATCTTGCCGCGAAGGCCAGACGCCACTTCGCCAGCCGCTTTGGCTTTCGCATCGGCTTCGTTCTCTTCGGCTTCAAACAGAGACTCATCAGCGGGAACAATCTTGTCGTAGCCTTTTTCGATATCGTCTTTAACGAGCGCGGAAACTCCACTGAAATCGTTCTTGAAAGTCGAAACTTCTGTTTCAAGTCTTTGGAGGGCAAGGCCATCCATAACAGCAGCCTTGGCTTCATCTAGTGAGGCAAAACCATTTGAGGCAATCGTTTCAGCTAACTGTTTAACGTTATCTTGCCAATTTTTCTCCGCGAGTGGAAGGTCACGATTGTTGGCTTTTCTTGAAGTGTCAAAGCTCGTCCAATTCCCTTGAACAAAATTGTAGGCTTTTGTGATTTCGCCAATCTGAAGTTGGGCTTCATCGAAAACCTTTTGATCCGTCTGGATTTTGTTTACTAAAGAGACCAAAGATAGGCCAGTTGTTTCGTTCTTCAGGTCCATCACTTTAGTAGCGGCTGCAGTCTTCGCGGCCGCTGTTGTTTCTTTAACTTGTTTGGCGCTTTCGAAAGCGTTAGTAAGCCCGGCAAGCGAAGCGGTTAAACGCCGGCTTTCGGCGATGTCTGCATTGTGGGCATTTTCTTTTTCGTTAGCGGTTTTCAAATTAGCATTAGCCTCTTTGGTCGCGGCGGTATTTTTATCGAATAATCCCTGCAAATCCGATTCAAACATTGCAAAATAGGCCTCTTTTTTCGCTAGGTCAAGGTACTGTCTAGCCATGTCTTTCGCCGCTCGTTCCATGGTTGCTTTGAGACTGCTAGCAGACTCAGAATCGCTTTCGGCTTGCTTCTGACTGGCTTTAGCAATGTGGTCTAAGTTGTCTATAGCGTCTCTAGTAAGAACGGCTCCTTTTTTCGTTGCTAAATGAGGGTGATTCTTGGAGCCACAAACCGGGCAGGTGTCACCGTCTTTTAGGTTCTCGGCAAGAACACCCGCCTGCTCATCAAGATAAGCCTTTAAGGCTAAGGAGTGTGCATTTAGATCTTGGGCTGCTTTTTCTTGTGACTTCAGATACGCCGATTGCGATTTTTCGTAGAGTTTTTTATCTTCCAAATATCCGTTGAAAGTCTCACTCAGGTTTTTGATTCTACCAAGTTCGTCGGCAAGTGTCTTCAAAGCTTCACTGCTTTCCGCTTTTAAGCCATCATCATGATACGAATTGATCTTCGCCTGAAGATTGAAAATAGAGGTTTCGCAATCTTTCTTTTGTTGATCTTTCGCATCGTAGTCTTTGCTGGCTTGGTCGGCCTTGAGGTTTGCAGACGCCAATTCTCTTTCGGCCGTTTCAAGACCAAGAAGTTTTCCTTTTAGATTTCTATCGTTAGTCAAATTCTCAGTCGCGGTTTGCTTAACCTTTTCTAATTCCGGGATCTTCTTTTGTGCCTCTTCGGCTTGGTTCAATTTTTCTTTTAGGGAGGGTTCTTCAATATCGAGGCGAGTCTTTGTGGCGACCTGATCGTCATAACTTTGTTTAGCTTGGTCCATCGCTCTAGCGGCCTGAAGAACCGTTTGGGCGTTCCGAGCTTTTTTGGTTTGCTGTTCTTTTAACGCCATATCGCCAGATTTTTGACCTAACTGGGTTTTCCTTTCCAAGCTAGTCAGATAATTTTGATGATTTGAGTTGTCGGTCCTCACTTTCCCGTGGGACTTTAATAAGATGTCTTTCGCTTTCGAAGCTTCGTCGGCCTCTTTATCCAATTGCGCCAATTGGGCCTGATCTTTTTCTTGCTCTTGGCCGCATAACGAAACGGCCTCGTCGATCCTGACAGCAATGTCTTTGGCGTTAATTAAGCCAATTAACGTAGCGTCCGTCGTTTGGTAGCCATGCAAACGACCAATGATGCGATCGTTAAGCTCTTTTAGGTTGCTTAGCTGTTCCTTATCAAGGTCGTCCAATTTGTCGATGAAGGAACGAAGATCGTAAGTTTTGAGGATTTTCCGAAAGATCACCGAGCGTTCTTCGGTGTCGGAATTAATCATCTTGTTAAAGTCGCCTTGAGCGATCATCATCGTCTGCTCAAACTGCTCGCGGTCGAGGCCAATGATTTCAATGATTTTTTTATTGGCAACAGGGATAGCTGAAATTGGACTGAAGCCAGGACCCACTAACTCAACATGGGCCTTATCCTCCACTTGCTTATCGCCACGTTTAGCTGGGCGAAGTTGATTCGGATAACGAGTGATGGTGTATTCCTTGCCTTGATAAGCGAAAACAAACTTTACGAAAGTCACGGTGTCTGGCGAAGCGAAACCGCTGCGTAAGGTGGAAGTCTCTCTATATTGACCTGAAGCTTCACCATAAAGGGCATAGCAAATCGCATCGAAAATTGTGGTCTTGCCCGCGCCGGTTGGGCCATTGATCAAAAACATCCGATCACCAAACTTGGTGAAATCAATTTCCACCAAATCTTTATAGGGCCCGAAGGCCGACATTGTTAAGTGAAGCGGCTTCATTGTTTGTCCTCCCCATTGATCAAATAATCAGTCACGATTTTCTTTTGCTCTTCCGTAATGTCATCACCAGTTTGGGCTTTATAGAAATCGAAGAACAACTTGTCTTTTTGAACATGCTCAACATCGATGGCTTTAATCTCGGGAGAAACAACTTCTCGGCTCACGTAATCCACCCAAGCAGCATAAGGGAACTTAACCTTCAGTTTTGCCATCGGATCATCAAGCAAAACTTTGTCGGTCAAGGAGGCGAAAACATAAGCGTTTTTATCAGCGTCCATAGCAAGGATTTCATCAAGGGTTCCTTGCAGTTTAATCACATCGTGCAAAAAGTGAATCGGAAGGGTTTTGACGGAGATATTTTTGTTTTTGGCTTCGATGATGGTGAATGATTTGTCGATGTTGGCCTCATCGCGGTGATACTTCAAAATCGAACCGGCATAACGCATATTCTTGGCCACGTTTTGTGGCTTATGAATATGGCCTAATGCCACATAATCAAAGAAAGCGAATATGGAGGTCGAAACGGCTGCGACGTCCCCCACTGCGACACCATCCTCGGCGATGATTTCCTCGCTGCCTCCAATGGGCAATTTCCCATCGAGCGGCACCACCATTTGGTGAGCAAGAAGAATGTTGGTTTTGGCTGGGTCGACATTCATTCTCTTAATGACTTCGGAAATGGCTTCGCTATAGGTTTTATACTCCGTTCCGAAAGCGCAGTTCACATCCAACGGACGGATGAACGGCAAGAGATATATCTCAGCATCGAGAAGATGGATTGGGGCCAAAGATTCTTCAACCTTCGTTACAACGTGAATGCCTTCATCTTTGAAGATAGAACTGCCAAAGTGGAGTTTATCCGCCGAATCATGGTTGCCAGATATGATGAAGCAAGGCAAATGAAGCTTATGAATCTTGGTTAAAAAAGAATCAAAGAGGGCGGTCGCCTCCGCGGTCGGGACGGTCGTGTCATAGATATCGCCACATAAGAAAATGGCATCAACCTTTTCGTCTTGGGCGACTTGTAAGGCTTCGTCCAAAACATAGGTCTGGTCTTCAATAAGGTTATATTCCTTAAGACGCTTTCCTAAATGCAAATCGCTAAGTTGAAGAATTTTCATGGCCCACCACCCCGAAAAAAATTTTTCGCGCTGTATAAATTTTAGGCTTTCCTAGGTGAAGACTAAAGACCTTTTGCACCTAAAGTCGCATAGTCGAGAAATATAACCCTTTTCTCTTCTAAGAGGATACCTTTGAAGCTACAATATTAAGCAATGGGAACAGAAGTCAAAGAAAGCCTTTTTAGAAGCGGAATCCCCTATCTTTTTGTAGCTTCTTTTTCCTATCATCCAACGATCCTGGCATGGAAAAACCAGCATCCTGGGCTCGACATCAAACTCGTGACCAAAGAAGATTTGGTTGGTTATCTTTCATTTTCTTATTCTGGAAACCCCATCGCCCACCTGCTTCATAAACAAAGCCATTATGGGTATAGCAATATCAAAGAAATATTGTCTTTGCTTCCTGTCGCAAATTACGAAAAAGACGATGAACTAAAAGCGATTTATGATGATTTAAAGGCTAATGGCCTTATCACCACCGATCCGTATGGCACGCTTCAAATTCAAGGACGGGAAATCTACCTTTTCGAAGACGATGAGGACGCCGAGTTAAAAGAATTCTTAGGCCGCCATGGTTATAAGGCGAAAGACCTTCATTTCTCCGACTTAGGTTTTAAAGCAAACGAAGGAATTCCCAACATCTTTCTTTTCGGCACGAAAATCGAACAGTATTTTTATCTCTTCTCTTCTTTAAGAAAAGACATCGTCGCTGGTAAGACCGACCCGAAGACTATTCACATCCTTTCCAAAGACGAAAAAGAGGCCTATCTTCTCACTCTGTTTTCCGACATTTTCCAAGTGCCTGTCCAAATCTCTTCAAGCGTTCCTTTGTTAACCGACAGCTCAGTCGTCAAAACCATCAAAGAATATTATGCGAATCGCCACATCGCCAAAGTTGAAGAAAAAGATGATTCTTTGAAACAGCTAAATCACCTCATTGACGAATTCGGACTCGATACTTTGGACTTTGATTTTGGGTACGCGAATCTAATAGAAATCCTTTCTTCCTCGAGAAGCAAAGATCCGACAGGAACCCAAGGCGGTGTTCAATGCGATCAACAAGTTTCGTTCTCAAAAGGCCTTTATTATGTTACGGACTTCACGAGCGATACTTTCTATGTAATGAGCAAAGATAACGGGGTTTTGCCGGATGCCCGTTTGGTCAAAATCTCGGCAAATCCCAGCTATACCAAGACTCTACTCGACAAGAGACTAAAGTATAATTTCATCGACTACAATCGGATTGCTTTCCTTTCGAGCGTCAAGATTCATCTCGACGACAAAATCTATAAATCGCCAATTATCGACGAACGAACCGAATGGTCACCTCTGGATGAGAGTGGCCATAAGATTAGTTGCATCAAAGAAATCAATTCGCCAAATCTTAGTGGCCTTTATACTGATAAAGGAAAAGCCTTGGAAAAAGCCTATTACAAGGATGGCGTTTTCGCCGCGCCTGATGAAGGGTATAAAACCTACGATCATTCATTTCAAAAAATTGAAAATTTCCCTACACCGAAAACATTTAATCCCAGCAGTTTTGACGACTACTATGATTGCCCTTATAAATTCTATCTAGACAAGATACTTGGAATTGATGGTTTCGTAGCCAATTTCGACACCACTTTTGGCAACTTATCCCATTACGTAATCGAACACGCATACGATAACAATTTCTCCTTTGACAAAGCGTGGGATGATTTCTTTAAAACGGATGATTACACGAAGTCCAACTATCTTCCGACACCTCAAGATCAAGCGGCCTTTGCCATTAGACGGAACGGCCTCGAAAATATCGCTTCTTTTATCCATGGTCAAAAATACTTAGCCGATGGAACAGTTCGTTCTATCACCAGCGAAAGCGAAAAGACCATCAGAAAAACCTTGTGGAACCACTACTTCATCAGCGGCCGTTTCGATAGCATCGTTTTCTCGGTTGGAGAATCAGGCCAAAGCTATTACACCATCCTCGATTTCAAGAGCGGTGTCTCAGGCACTTTCGACATCAAAACCGTCTTCCTCGGTGGTTCACTACAATTGCCGGTTTACCTTTTTGCCATCGCTAACGATCCCCAGTATACCAATGGAGCAACTTTTGGCGGGTTCGGCATCGTTCACATCTTTGCGAAAAAAGCTTCGGACTATGTTGACTCCAATGGTTATTTTTCCACCAATCAAGCCGCAAAAGTGTCGAAAATCGCTGGTTTAACCTGCAATGACAAGGATTACGTAATGAGCCTTGACCTAACGGCCCTAACAAAGAAAGGCGCCGTTTCTTATCATAATGGTTCTTACCTAAAAGGCGTAGCGACGTTCCCGCTCGAAAAAGATACAAAATTCGCAACAACCTCTGTCTTGAAAAAGGAAGTCTATACTTACTCCACTTTCTTAACGGACGCAAAAGATGCGGCTATCAAAACGATGGATAGCATAAAAGAAGGCCTATTTCCGATATCGCCAGTGCAAGAAACCGACAAAGACAATGATCTCCCCTGCTCATTTTGCAACTATCGTGATATCTGCTACCGCGCTAAGCAAGATGCGCGGCTCGTGAAAGAGTCTATTAAGAAACACTTCCCATTAAAAGCCGACGAGGATAAAAAACATGAGTGACATCACGAACTTCAACGATGAACAAAAAGATGCCGTTCTTTGTTCTAAGGATACGAACGTCATCATTTCGGCTGGCGCTGGAAGCGGCAAAACTAGAACCTTGACCGAGAAGGTCTATTCCTTGATTGCCGATGATCACATTCCACCTTCGCGTATTTTAGCCATGACCTTCACAAATAAAGCGGCTCACGAGATGAAAGACAAAATCATCGCCCGCTTTAGAAGTGGCAATTCTCTTCAAGACCAAGAAATTGCCAATGAGATCCAATCCGCCCACATTGAAACATTCGATGCTTTCTTTCTTTATCTCACCCAAAAATATTCTTCGGCATTGTCTCTTCCTCATTCGACTAGCGTTCTCAATGACACAATTGGCAAAACCAAAGAAAAAGAACTGCTTGATGAAATTTTTAACGAATATTATGCCGACCCCGTTAAAGGGCCAAAACTAATTAAAACCTTAAAAAAGTTTAACTTCTCCAATGACGGCACAACCAAGAACCTCATTTTGGACTTACGGAAAAAACTTAATGGTTTATTGGTTTCTGAACGCGACGAATATCTTAATAATTACGACAGCAAATTCCTTTCGCCATTTTTCTTCCAAGAGCAGCAAGCCATCTTCCTTGATAGCCTTAAGCACGAACTGAAGAACGCCCGGAACGAAATGTGCCTAGCCCAGTATTGCAAAGGCGAGGCTCCCGATGTTTTGGCCAATAAACTCCAGTCCATCGACCAATCCAAAGAAAAATCTATTTTAGAACACCCACATTTTGACCACGAACTCGTGACGAAAGCCCTGAAGGCTCTAGACAACCTCATCGCCGATCCTGATGAAGGATCTTTCTTGAGCGATTTCTCAGATTACCAAGACAAGGAAACCGAAAAATTCCAGCTGTTCAATGGCGTGAGCGGCAATATCAAGAAATTCAAAAAAGATTATCCAGATGATTACGCCATTTATGACATCGCCAAATTCATTATCAAAGACGGCGATAGCCCTGTTAAGAGTGATATTTTGTCCTATAAGAGTTTTGCGTACCAATGCGATAAGCTCTCTTCTTTCAAAGACGACATTCATATCTTCTTCGATATCGTGAAAGAGCTAAACGCTCGTTACGACAACTATAAGCGTTCAATCGCCCAGTTCGAATTCGGCGATATTGCCGTTTTCGCCTTATCGCTTTTGGAAGACCCCAAATATGCCAAGGAAAAAGAAGAAATCGTCAACCAGTTCGATTTCATTTTGGTGGATGAATATCAAGACACCAACGATTCCCAGGAAGCCTTCTTGCAAGTCCTTTCCAGCAAAGCCACCATCTTCGCCGTTGGCGACGTCAAACAATCAATTTACGGCTTTAGAGGCACGAATTGCGGTCTCTTTATCGCCCGCAAAGAAAACTATCGTCTGAAAGAACACGTAGACGAGAACGGCAAGAAGTTCCATGTTATCGAAATGAACAAGAACTATCGTTCCGTCAAAAAGGTCCTTCTCGACATTAACACCATCTTCGACAACTATATGCGCCACGACCACGGCGGCGTGGATTATTCTGATGAAGCCGAATATCTCCACTATGACGAAAAAAAGGATATCTATTCTTCGAAAGTTCTCAATCCCAAAGGCGAATATGGCATCAATCTTTTAACTTATGATTACGATAAGTTTTCGAGTGAAAGGCCAGATGAGGATACCGCGGGATATGAAGCCCTTGCCATCATTGACGACATTCAAAAAAAGATAGCTTCTGGTTACCAAGTTCTAGGCGAACACAACCATCTGCACAATTGCCAATACAGTGACTTCTGTGTCATCGTTCGCAAGAAGAGCAAGTACGATGCCTATCAAAGATTATTCCAGGAATTCCATATTCCTTTAAACGTTGAAACAAGCGATCACCTAACCGACATCGACGCCATTTTAACCATGCAATCCCTCATCGGATTGACGGTTTTGCTAAGTGAAAAGAGCGACCCATCGGCCTATCAACCCGAAGACCTATATCAACTGAACCACTACTTTATGTCGGTGGCGAGGTCTTACCTCTATTTCGGAAAAGAAGGCGGATATACCGATTCAAAAATCGATGCCATCGTGAGATCGAAAGACCCAAAGGTTTTCTTTGAGGACCAAATCATTAAAGACGTTCTTAAGTGTTACGAAGATAATAAGGAAAGTCGTCTTTCTGATTTCTTCTTAGCGCTCCTTAAAAAGTTCCAAGTCATTGAAAAACTTTATGAGGTCGGCCAGGTTGAGAATAACCTCAATAAAATCGAATCGTTCTATCGTCTCCTTTTAGCCCAAGAGTCCATGGGTAGCAACTTCAGAGAAATCGTTGATCTTTTTGATGCTGTTTCAAAGTATAAAATCGAACTCGAAACCGAATCCGTTAGCGAAATTAAAAACGCGGTAACCCTTATCACCATCCACAAGATGAAAGGCGATGAAAAACCAATCGTTTATTTGCCGACCTCCTGCAATGGAAACGCCAATGGCGGAGGGGCGGACGACAATCCAGATTATCTCTTCTCTCGTCACTTAGGACTTATCCTTAAAAACTATTGGCACGATGGCCAACCAACCACCACTTTCTTGACCCGGAACTTTGCAGAACTCCCAGAAGCGATCAGCGACGAAGCGGCTGAACACGTTCGACTCCTTTATGTCGCTTTCACAAGGGCTAAAGAAACGATTTATGTAGTCTCGAGTGGCGTCCCGTCCAATAAGAAAAACGCCGAAGATCCTTATAGCGTAATCATCAAATTCACCCCGTCATATAATCTGATTAATGGGGCTTTTGCGAAGATAATGATTCAAAAAGGCGTGATTTCGAATAATGACTTCACTCATTATTTAAGCACCATCGCTATGTATGATGACGCTTTTAAGAACCGGCCCTTAAACCGTTCGACTCCGTTCCTTGAAGCGGTTCATGGACTCTATGACGAGAAGGTCATCAAAGCTCTTCGCGACGACATTGATAACAAGATCGCGAATCTGAAGAACCTCATCATTAATTACTACTTCAACCTCTTCCAAGCGGACACTGCTTCCAATCGTTCAACTGTCGCCAACGAGACCTGGGAAGGACTTGACGAAGACACTGATTTTGAAGGACCCGAAAGTCTTCTTGCCAGCGATTTAAAAGTGAATGTGATTATCGAAAAAGCGGGCGACGCTTTCTTTGCCGCCTGTGCCAAATTCTATGATGGGTTCCTGGGTCATTTCACCGAACTTGCGACCGTCTTCAAAAACCATTACATTGAAGATGTCCCAAGCGTCCTCAACAACATTTCCGCTCCTTCTTATGATTTCGCGGTCGACAATTCCGAAATCAAGATAGAAAACAAGGAAGCAAAACGGGCTTCGAAGCTTTACGTGGATTCGGATGTCAAACAAGCCACCCTCGACTATGGAACCTATCTCCACCGCTTATTGGAACTCACCAACTTTAAGACCAAGGATGTCTCCATAATCCAAGAAGAAAAAGATCGTGATCTCATCGCTAATGTTTTGAAGCTGCCGCTCTTTGCTAATCTCCAAAACAAAAATGTCTATAAGGAGTATTCGTTCTTTGACCAAGAAGCCAACACTTCAGGTTTCATCGATTGCCTGTTGGTCGACGAAACTGCAAAAGAAATCACCATCATCGATTACAAAACCAAAAATATCGACGATGCTGATTACGTTAACCAATTGGGCAAATACGAAAAGAATATCTCAATGATCTTCCAGGGCTATTCAATCAAAAAATACCTCTTGTCGATTCTCGATTGCGCAGTCCAAGAAATCAAATAAAAACGGGCAGCCTTCCGACCGCCCGTTTTCGTTATCTTTTATTCGTGTTTGCGTTTGCGAAGCGTGTAGAAGATGACAACACCCGCCATAGCGGCCGCCGCAATCGAAGCAAAGAGAACCCAAGAAGACTCTTTTGACTCCGGGTTCATGAAGGGTGAATAAACTCCCGAGGAAGCCGTTGATAAAGCATATAAACGATTGGCGATGGCTTCGTAAGAGACGTTGGTTTTTTCGGTCTCGACACGGTTAATGTCTTTCCAAGTAAAAACGGTCGCCGAATTGATCGCCGCTTTGGCGGTCGTGTTAGTGATGCCGTTATAGGCATTCCAAAGGGTCGTCGCATCGGTTTTAGAAATAGTGCAAGAGCTGCTGTTAGTCGCGGCTTCTAGAGCCGCCTCGGCCTGACAAATCCATCCAGCCGCAAGACCCAAGACGTCATCTCCGATCGTTCCTGCAATCGTATAGTAAGCATCTTCCATAATCGTCAAATCTGCAGTCTGATTAGCTGCCGTTCCATCACTGAAGATTACTTTATTATCTCCAGAACCAGTCAAATAAGCGCATTTGGCGATGCCTCCATTGGATTGGAAATTTGTTGCGACCGTATCGTATTGGCCATTCGTGCCACTAACAACCTTCGTTCCAGGGAAAGCGCCCATGGCCTCAGATTGGCCAAAGGTGTAAATATAGACATTGGACCAACCCTGAAGTTGGAAATACATATAGCGATATGTAGATAAAGTTGTGTATTTGGCGTAAAGACTGCCGGCCGCCGGCCACGTCGTGACCGTGTAGGCAGAAGTACAAAGTTCATCGGTAAACCATCCGTCGAACTTGGTGCCAGTGATGTGCTGATCCACAGGTGTAAAGGCCGTTCCACTAAACGCTGTTTCAGTGGCGATTGCCGTGGCATCTTTAACGCCATCCACGACTTTGTATTCCGTAATGGCGACTGTCGTTTGAGCAGCAAAAGAAACAGTCACTCCATACGACATATCGTCGTATTTATAAAGATTGCCGGAAAGAGAGAATGTGAATTGGCCAGTTTTACCGGTTTTAACCACGGCATTATGATCAGAACTTCCATCATCAGAGAAATTGTCCGAAGACACCGAACTTAATAGAGCGCCTCCAAGGTATTTTGTCCATGCTTCATCGGCGCGAATTTTAAACGCCGTGCCTTCAACCATCGAAACAACGAGCGTCTTTTTTCCGGTCTCCGCATCATATGCGCCGGATTTAACATAATCGCTTTCCCAATTGTTTCCCGGGAAGGTTCCGATAATGCCCCAGGTATGGCCGTCATCGGCATCAACGGCCGCTGTCTTAGTTGCGGGTTTTCCTAACGAATAACCAGCCACTCCCAGCGCCAAAACGCCCACAGCTGTAGCCACAGCATAAAGCCAATTTTTCTTGTTCATTGATAGAACTCCTTTAAAGGTCTTATACATTATTATATGAAAGCCCTTCCAAATTTTCCAGTGGCTAACGGAAGAAAATGTGCTATCTCGACAAAGAGAAGTGACGATAATCGGTCGAGCAGTCTTGGGTTATTTTTTGTATGTAGTTTCGATAACGGTACTCACTGGCGAGCCATAAGTTAATGCCTTGCTCTAATGGCGCTAAATCGGTGGGAATACCACCAAAGTAATTAGCATTTAAAGTGCAGAACGTCTCCACCATCGCATCGTGGTCGGAAGTTGAATAGTAATCATTCGCCAACATGAAGTTCACATTCGCGGCATCGCTATCATGAAAGAACTTTCTAGAGTAGGTATGGAAGTCCAAGAGATTTTGATCGGTTAAGCCTTTTTCTATCGCCCATTCCTTTACCGGAACTTCTTTGGTGGCATAGGTTAACGCGTGACCATCATAATGAATTTGAGCGTATTGGTTCGGCGTTACGAGGAGGCTTGATAAAGTGGCGTCCGTAAGAGTTTTTTCCGTGGCCTGATGTTGGATGTGCATGTGACCAGAAAGATTAAGGAAAACACCATTATCTTCGTATATCGGCGCTAAATCGGCTGAACGGTTAACGTTATAACGACTGGAAAATAAGGGATTTTGCGCCAATAAAGTCTCGTGGCTGACAGAGATAACCTGCGCATTGTTCTTTTTAGCCTCTTTTAGGGCCTCTTTGGCCCATTCGAAGGTCTCGTCGCTTATTTTATTGGTGCCATTGCTGTCAGCGTCTAAGAAGAGCAGCCAAAGGTCTTTTCTAAGGTGATAGACGTAACTGAACGAATCTTCATCCACTGAAAATGCTTTTTCGGGTCCGAAAGACCAATAGAGTTTTCTAAATTCTTCTTTCGTCACGGAAGAGACGAGCTCATAAGTGTCACCGGTGAATTTTGCGGCATCAGAATTGGCGATGTCGTGATTGCCGGGAATGACAAGCGGCTGGATGCCGTCTTTTTGAAGGGCGGTCAATTTGTCGACCAGGTCAATATGGCTTTGTTTTTCGCCATTGAAAGTGAGGTCGCCCGAAAGAACGAGAACATCAGGTTTGTCTTTCTTGACGTCGCTTAGAAAAGCATCCACCACTTCTGGTCCATAATAACTGGCTTTGCCATCCGCGTTTTTGATGAGATTCTGGTAAAAGAAACCATGATCAGTGAGAGACGGCGAAAGAAAATGGAGATCGGTTCCTTGATAAAGAGAAACAGGCTTCGTAGAAACGTTTTCGGTAGGCGAGTTGGCATGGACGGCTTCTGAACACGATGAAAGCAAAATCGCTAGGGAAACAAAGAAAAAGGTTGCCATCCGCTTGTGGTTCATCTCGCTAATTATAAAGACAAACGACGACAAATACCTTTTTGATGTCTTAGCTCACTTAATCAATTCGCCGAGTTTGGCATAAAGAGTCGGAGGGTCGATGGGCTTCGCGACATGCCCATTCATGCCAGCGGCAAAGCATTTCTGAACATCTTCCCCAAAGGCATCGGCGGTCATGGCGACGATTACGACCGTTTTCGCATCTTCTCGAACCGAGTTACGAATGGCTTTTGTTGCGGCGTAACCATCCATGTTCGGCATCCGAATATCCATCAAAATCGCATCGTAATAGTTAACCGGAGACTTCTCAAATGCTTCAAATCCCTGCCGGCCATCGCCAGCGAGATCCACCACAAAGCCCTTTTCTCGTAAAATCGTCAAAGCGATTTCCTGGTTGATTGGGTTATCTTCGCAAAGAAGGACGTGCTTGCCTTGGAAGGAGGTGGGGTTGGCGCTTCTTTCTTTGGATTTCAAAGAGGCTTCGCTCTCTTCAATAGAAACGCTATCGGTATCCAGAACGACTGTGAAATCTGATCCTTTGCCAATTTCGCTCACCAACGTGATTGTCCCACCCATCAAATCGACCAGCTTCTTCGTGATGGCCATGCCTAAGCCTGTGCCTTTATGGAAGTTGGCTGGGTCATCACGATCTTCTTGGGTAAATGGTTCGAAAATGATTTTTTGGAATTGCTGGCTCATGCCGACGCCATTGTCCTTCACGTCCATGGTGAAACGGACTTTGGGAGCTTCCAAATCTTCAATCTTCAAGAGGCAATGAACGGTTCCGTTCTTCGGCGTGAATTTCACGGCGTTGGAAAGAAGGTTCGAAAGAATCTGCTCGACCCGCAGCTTATCGAGCAACGGGATTTTATTCGATTGCTCGATAACTTCGATGCTGAAATTAACATTCTTGTCGGTGAAAAGAGGAGAAATTACGTTATTTAGATAGCCTTCGATTTCTTTCAAAGGATAAGGCTCACGATGAAGTTTTACCTCGCCCGCTTCCGCTTTAGACATATCAAGAATATCGTTGACCAGGCTTAAGAGGAATTGAGACGAAACATCAATCTTATCGAGACAATCACCGACGTCGCTGGACTTGTTCTTTTGTTTGGCGATATAGGTCATGCCAACAATGCCATTAAGCGGAGTTCGAATATCGTGCGACATGCGCGAAAGGAAATCGGATTTGGCTTTATTGGCCGCATCGGCTTCTCGTTTGGCCGCGGCTAGAGCCACCGCTTGTTTCTTGCTGACTTCGCTATAGACGATAAGGAAAACCATGGCGAGCAAAACGAGAATCAGTACGACAGTGACCGAAACGCTAGCCGCCGTATATCGCCTAAAAAGCAAGGATAAAGAGAATGGCTCTTCATAAACAGAGTTATCGCTCAAGATACTCTGAATATGGGTGGTGGAAAGACGCTGCAAACCTTTTGAAAGAACTTGCAGCAACACCGGATTTGAACCATCGGTAATCGAAAGGGCGATGCTTTGGGTAATCGTTTGAACGGGTTGGAAAGACATCGATGAATAAGCGAGCATCGAGCGATAGTAGTTGGCTTGATAATAGTTCAAGAAAGTGCAATCGGCTTTGTCTTTTCGGACCGCCTCCATGCATTCATTGCAAGTCTCATATTCAACACGGGTCAGATTGGGAAATTTTGCAGTGATTCGATCGGCCAAATAACCACTTTTAACGACGGCGACGCTTTGAGGCGTGGCATTGGTATTGCTAACTTGTAGAACAGAACCATTAACATAAGGCTGCGTCATCAATAGCTTATGATTGCTCGCCCATATATAGTTGCCAGAAATGGCCATTACGGCATCGTTTTGCGATTTAGCGATATCTTGATAAATATCATAAGTGGAATCAGCTAAAACGAAACGGAATGTCAGCCCGGTATCCTCCGCAATCGCCCGAATGATATCTGGAGTAATGCCAGCGGCCGTTCCGTTCTTGTCGTATTCGAAAGGCGCCCAGTTGTTTTCGTAATAGAAATTGATGGTGTTTTTCTGGGCGATATAGGCGTTTTCTTCTTTCGTGAAAGCAAAGGCTTGCGAAGCTGTACGACTGAAATGGTAATTATAAAGATCACTATTAAAACTGGGGTTATAGGCAAAAAGAAGAGACATCGCGTCATCGAGTTGGGTTTTCAAAGTCGAATCGCTTAATTTGGTGGAGATATAAACGGAATCTGGCTTGCATTTACAAATGATGGTGTAGGATGCCGGGACATCATAGAAGTTATTGGTTGCCACCGCGTTCACTTCGCCATTGTCTAAAGCGGCGAACATTTCCTTGGCAGTCGAAAAGCCAACTTTGTCAAAGGTAAAACCTTTTTCAGTGCCAAGAGCCGTAAACGCGTCAATAATCGTCCCGCCCTCTTCATAGGCGATTTTATAGCCGTTAAAAGCCGAATAATCGTTATAGGCGACCATCGTATCGCCCGTTGCGTAAAGATAGCAGGTTTCAGTGCCCATCGGCTCGGATGAGAAATTTAGTTTTTGTTCCCGCTCAGCGGTTTTGCTCACGTCGACCAACACATCAATGTCGCCATTGATGGCTTTTGTTAGCAATTCGTTCCAACCAGCCGAAACGAAGGTGTAGTTCCAATAAGCGTATTCTGCAACGGCCTGAAGATAATCTTGGAAAAAGGCCGTTGTTTCGTTTGTTTGACCAGTAGTCGTTAATTCGACGGAAGGAATTCCAACGCTAACTTCCCTCCGACTTTGCGAAACCGCGAAACCTTCTTCGGAGGGACGGTTGATAACCGTGGGATGTTCAAGCGTTCCAAAGGCCGAGGACGAAACGATAGAGAAAGACGCCATAAGCAGCGCCAAACGCGATAAGAAGGAATGCACGATTTTCATTTCTTAGGTCCTTTGAGCGGGAAGACCGCGACGAAACGTCTTCGAATACTGCAAAAAACTATTCTTCTTTTAGCGTTTAAATTTTGGCATTTCCCTACCGGTATTTCAACTCTGGTAAAGAGGCAATATTTGATAAAGATAAGTTAATCTCGGTTACTCTTCGGCCTGCTTCATGGAAAGGCTGATTCTCTTGCGCGCTAAATCAACTGCCAAAACTTTTACTTTAACAATTTGATTGAGGTGAACAACTTCCAAAGGAGAAGAAACTCGTTCCTTCGACATCTCGCTTATATGAACCAAGCCATCCTGATGGACGCCGATATCGACAAAACATCCAAAATCGACAATGTTTCTTACCGTTCCATTCAGGATCATTCCTGGCACCAAATCCTTGATGTCTTTGGCTTTCGAAGAGAGGACGGCACTAGCGGCGCTGTCACGTGGATCGCGGCCTGGTTGACGAAGCTCTGAAATGATATCTTTTAGAGTCTCTTCTCCTAAGCCAAGCGAGGTAGCTAACCCCGGCTTTTTTATGACTTCGTCAAGCAACATATTGGCTTTCGGGGTGCCAAGTTCCTGAATCGAAAGACCAGCTTCGGCAAGAAGGGCTAAAGCGGCTTTGTAGCTTTCAGGATGCACGGCCGTGTTATCAAGCGGATAACCACCGGCGATTCTTAAGAAGCCGGCGCATTGTTCATAAGCCTTGGGTCCAAGCTTCGGGACTTCACGGATATCGCTGCGCTTTTTGAAGGGACCGTGTTCGTCGCGATAGGCTACGATGGCTTTCGCGAGCGATGGTCCAATACCGGAAACGTATTTTAGCAAAGAATAAGACGCGCTATTAAGGTAAACTCCGACCTCGTTAACCGCATCTTCCACCACACCCTCAAGGGCGGTCGCGAGTTTCTTTTGGTCTAGGTCGTGTTGATACTGACCAATGCCCATTGAATAAGGGTCGATTTTGACCAATTCAGAAAGAGGATCTTGGAGACGCCTAGCTAAGGAAATCGCTGACCTCTTTTCGACGGTTAGCTCTGGGAACTCTTCCGTTCCTAAAGGCGAAGCACTATAGACGGAAGCACCGGCTTCGTTGACAATCACGATAGGCGTGGTCAGGCCATTTTCTTGTAATAATCCCTGCAAAAAGGCTTCGGATTCCCGACTGGCGGTTCCATTTCCTAAAGCGATGTAATCGATTTTGTCATTGCGGATAAGCGAGACGACAATGCGTTTGCTTTCCTCAATACGGCCCGCTCCTCCAACTGTTGGATAGACCACATCGACATGGAGAAGCTTACCATTCTCGTCAACGCTCGCGAGCTTGCAGCCATTGACAAAAGCGGGGTCAAAGCCAAGCACTCTTTTGCCTTTTAAAGGCGCCCCTAAAAGGAGCTGCTTCAAGTTGTCTTTAAAGAGAAGGATCGAAGCGTCTTCGGCCTTCGTAAAAAGATCGCTACGGATATCATTCTCGACGCTCGGGGCGATAAGCCTCTTATAACTGTCTTCCGCAATCAAACGAATCTCTTTTTCAAAGGGCGAATGGGGTTTCAAATAATGACGGACGATGGAGTTGATCAAAGTGAAATGATCATATTCAAACGAAACGCTGAGACCTTTTTCTTTTTCGCCACGATTCAAAGCCAAAACCTGATAGTTTTTTATGGCTTTGACGGGACAGGCGAAGGAAGCATAGCTGGAATATTTCTTTTCGACGTCGTCTTTCGTTTCTTTGCTCGTTAAACGGCCAGTCTTTTCGATATAGGCTCTCGCTTCATCGTAATAAGCTGGAACATCGGCAAACTCTTCAGCGAGAATGTCATAAGCCCCTTGGAGAGCCTTCTCGGTGGAATCAATGCCTTTGTCGGCGTTAATAAAGGAATAGGCATAATGAAGCAACTCGTCTTCGGTTCCTTCTTGGTTAAGAAGGTATCCCGCTAACGGAGCTAAACCAGCTTCCTTCGCAATAGAGGCTTTGGTCTTTCTCTTTTTCTTATAGGGACGATAAAGATTCTCGAGCTCACTCAATTTCAGACAGGCTTCGATTTGACCTTTAAGTTCATCGGTTAATTTGCCTTGTTCTTCAATGCTCGCCAAAATGGCGGTTCGTCTCTCTTCAAGGCCCTTGAGATAATCCAGCCTTTCCGCGAATGTGCGCAAGGTAGCATCATCAAGCGAGCCGGTAATTTCCTTCCGATATCGAGCGATGAAAGGGATGGTGTCCCCTTCATCGATGAGTTTTAAAGTAGCCGTAACTTGTTCGAGACGAATGCCCAATTCTTGGGCCAATGTTTGTGCGATATCCATACGTAGTAGTTTATTCTTCCTTTTAGGAAAAATAAAAGCCCACCGCCATACTTTTTGAAGGTGGGCTAAGAAACACCTCAGCAAATCTACTTAGATTGAGACGAGGCTTCAGCTTGTTTCTTCAACACTTCTTGTTCGTAAGCCGCTTCTTTGTCCGCATGGACCTTAGCAAGAGCGGCTTTTTCGTCTAGCCACTTTTTGCCATGTAACGGGAAGAAATACATCGCGACAGCGGACAGGGCCAACAAGATGCCGGCGATTAGAAACCAAGCGATGAAGAAACCATTCTTCACGGTCGCACTCTGCCCCGCCCAGTCATAAACAGGTTGGCCTTGACTATCATCGCTGTGGGTCAAACCGAAACCACCTTCAAGGATAGCCATGTACGTGACTTGCGCGATTGACATAAACGGCTTGGTGATGAGACTGTTAACGCCAGCGTAAGTGCCTTCACGGCGAGAACCATTGTCGATTTCGTCTTTATCGATAACATCGCCATTGATGACAGGAACGATATACATTCCCCCGGCAAAACCCACGCCAACGAGAAGGAACGAGAAAGCGAGAACCCAGAAATAGCGTCCCAAGAAAGCGCCAAAGAAGCAACCTAGACCCATGGCAGCGCACATGACAATGGCGCAAACTTTCGCGCCCCATTTATCGCGTTCCTTGATGAAAAGCAATAAGCCCGCGACTGCGCCTAGAACCATCGCGCCTAAGCAAATGTATTGGGAAAGGCCACTGCCAAACCAGCCTGCCTCATCGCCCCACATTGGCCAAGCGGCAGTTAAACCGAGCATCAAGTTACTTTGGGCAAAGATGACCGTGATGGAGATGACTTCGAAAAGCAAGAAAGCTTTGTTCTTTAGACAAGCCTTTAAACCAGCCCAGAATTTCGGCTGCGGTTCGTCTTTGACATATCCGTTTTCCTTGTAGAAGAAAGTCGAGAAGAAAATTATGAGACCCGCGACAATGCCAACGCCGACCATCGTCCACATAAAGATGGTGTAACCGTTAGCGGTTTTTTCGGGATTAAGCAAATCGCTGAGCATTCCGTTGAAAACCATTGGCAAGCCAGTTGAGATAAGCGAGAAAACAATCTTCCAAACGAAGATCGGAGAACGGGCTTTGTTCGTAACTGCCATCTCGTATGGCATGACATAGATAGCAGATGCGATTGCTGTGTAAAGAATATCGAAGAAGAACAACGTGACGAGCATCTGAGCGAAAAGGAAGCCCTGATTGCCAGCCATAGCTGGAAACTTAATCCACATCAAGATGAACACGGCGGCGTAAATCGGCGCTCCATAACGAATCCAGGGAATTCGACGGCCGAGTTTTGACTTGGTACGATCGGCAATGAAACCATAAATAGGATCATTGATGGCGTTCCAAATGCCAAAGATGAGCCAAACGATGGAAGCCCAACCCCATTTAAGGCCAAGGTGATAGACGAAGAAATACGTAAGGACGCTGCCCTCGGCGGCGCTGCAAAGAAGGCCGCACATGCAATCAGCGAGGGAAAGCCACACGGCCGATTTGGTCGGTACCTTCTTTTCGTGCTGAATGGGCACGTTCGCTGTTACTGGTTCATTCATTGATTTTCCCTCCTAAAGGAATAAAAAAGCCTGCAAAGGCAGGCTCAATGACTATTTGGTGTAAACTCCCGACAAAACGAGTTCTGCCAGTTTGCGCACTGCTTCGGTGTAGGTTAGATGATTCTTTTTAAGGAAATCGTTCTCATAGAACATCGCATAACCATGGGTCAACAAATCAATGAGGAAATCAGCGCTCGTATCGGGTTTCAAAGTGCCATCCTTTTTTCCCATCTCGACCAAGAGTTTGAAGGACTCCCATTCTTTAGAATAAGAAGCCAAAAGTTCGACATAGAATTCTGGCTCGTATTTGGCGACTTCCGGAAGTTTGGAAACATCAAAAGTGGATTCCGCGGTCGTTTTGATGGTTAAGAACTTCATGAGCTTTTCTTTGGTCGTCATTTTCTTGTCATTGATGATGGCCAACTTATGGGTATTGATCTCATCAGAGGTCTTGGCGAGGATGTACTCGTAGATTGATTTTTTGCTATCGAAAACTGTATAAATTGTTTTCTTGGCAATATGCAAAGAAACCGCCACATCCTCAATCGTGAGTTTTGGTCCTTTGAGGTTAAACTGAGTCATGAAGCCCATGGCTATCTTGTCTTGCAAAGTAAGGTCATTCATCATTGGAAACCCGTTTTCTGAAACTGGTTTCCATTATAAGTAATCGCTCAAAGATTGTGAAGAAGCAAAACAAAAAAGCGCCTAGCGGTCGGATGAATATCGCTATAACGCTTTTAAATTAATTAGATTTTTTCGCCCGAGAAATTGTCGTACAAAGCCTTAATCGACTTCGCAAAGTCGGCGTTTGAGATACCAACGATGATATTAATCTCTTCACGTCCTTGATCGATAAGCTTAATGTTGATTTTCTCTTGTCCGAAAACCGAAAGAATACGTCCCGAGGTTCCGGTTTTCTTGACCATGTTGCGACCGACGACGGCAACAAGAGCGATATCGTCATCTTCGCTTAACGAAACGACTTCTTTAAGTTTTTTGATATCGGCGATGACATCGTAATAACGTTCATCGAGTTTGCTCTTCTCGACGACGACAGAGAAGGAATCAATGCTCGTTGGAATATGCTCAACGGGAACGCCATACTGCTCAAAGACGCGCAAGACCGCTAAGATAGCCTGCAGTTTGTCGACGCCCTTAGCCTTAACGAAGGTCAAGGCGATGAAGCCTTTCTTGCCCGTCAAGCCCGTGATGAGATGTGTCTTATCCGGAGTGTCTTTCTTAATAAGCGTTCCGCCTTCTTCGGGGTGGTTAGTATTAAGGATTTCCAGCGGAATCTCTTCATCTTGAAGCGGAATGATGGTTTCCTCATGGATGACATTGGCACCCATATAGGAAAGCTCGCGTAATTCGACATAGGAAATCTCCCGAATCTTCATCGGGTCCTGAATGATCTTCGGATCAGCCATATAGAATCCCGAGACATCCGTCCAGTTTTCATAAAGATCCGCATGGACGCCTTTGGCCATATAGGAACCAGTGACATCGCTGCCACCACGGCTAAAGAGAGCGATGCGACCGTTGGGGTAACTGCCATAGAAACCCGGAACGACCAGTTTCGGATTGGATTGGTGAGCGGAGGCGATTGAAAGCAGCGTTTCCTTTTCGTTCACTTTGCCATCGTAATCGAAATGGATAAGAGAAGCCGAATCGACAAAAGCGAAGCCAAGGTAGGCGCTGACGAGCTTAGCGGAAAGATATTCGCCTCTAGAGACGAGTTCTTCTTCGCTGATTGTCCCGGCGGTCAGCTTTTCTTCAATGCCCTGAATTTCTTGCTCGAGATTGGCCGAAATGCCCAAATCCTTTTCGATCTTCAAATAGCGGCGTTTGATCTCGTCGAAAAGCTCATGCCAATCAACGTGATATTTCAAATGCTGATAGGTGAGATAAAGCAAATCGGTAATCTTGTTATCGAGACTGTTGCGTTTGCCTAAAGCACTCACGACCACCACTTTGCGGGAAGGGTCGCTCTCAATTATCTTTTTGACCTTGGCAAACTCGCCTTCGTCCGAAAGCGAGGAACCACCGAACTTACAAACTTTAAGCATTTTCTTTCTCCTTTTGCTCAATGATCTTTAAGGCGATCTGGACGGCATTCGAGGCCGCGCCTTTACGGACGTTGTCACCGACGGTGTAGAAAATCAAACCATTGTCGCATGAAAGATCTTTTCTAATGCGACCTACATAAACGAAATCATTTCCAGCCGCCATCGTGGAGACGGGATAAAGATGTTTCGAAGGTTCGTCAACAACCTTGATTCCGGGAAAAGCAGCTAAGATTTGCCGAGATTTTTCTACATCGACAGGCTTTTCAAACTCAGCCGCAATCATGACGCCATGGGCCACGGGGACCGGAACCCTGACGCAAGTGGCTACGATCTTGATATCCTGGTGATGAAGGATCTTATGGGTCTCATTCACCATCTTCATTTCTTCTTTGGTGTAACCATTATCCATGAAGACATCGATTTCAGGGATGCAGGTCTTGGCAATGTTGTAAGGATAGAACTGTGGCTCTTCGCCTTTCTCGCAGCGCTCCAAATCGTCGAGTCCTTTTTTGCCGCTGCCAGAAGTGGCTTGATAGGTCGAATAGATAATGCGCTTAAGCTTAAAGGCGTCATCCAAAGGCTTTAAAGGAAGGACGGACTGAATGGTTGAGCAATTCGGGTTCGCGATGATCTTTGAATGTGTTAGGTAATCGTCGAGGTTGATCTCTGGAACAATCAGGGCGCAATTGTCATCCATTCTCCAGCAAGAGGAATTATCAATGACGATAGAGCCTTCCTTAGCTGCGATAGGCGCCCAAATTTTGCTAACGCCAGCTCCCGCTGAGAATAAGGCGATATCCGTTCCGACAAAACAGCCTTCTTTAAGAACTTCCACTGGGTATTCTTTTCCCGCATAGGTCATCGTTTTGCCAAGGCTTCTCTCCGAGGCAAAAAGACGAAGATTCTTCACGGGCAAATGATATTCTTCCATGACCTTAAGGAACGTCCGGCCAACTAGGCCCGTCGCGCCCACCACTGCGAAATTGTACTGTTTCATGTTAATTCCTCTTTTCTTTTAGATAACTGACGAAGCAATAACGTTTCAATTCTTCAAGGCTTGGATCGACGAGTTCGCTCATCTTGTTCTTTTCATCAAAGACATAGAAACGACCTTTTAACTCTGTCTTCACTGTCACTGGAATAAGTTTCCGTGTCAGGTGTGTCGCCTCAAGGTGAAGAAGACGTTCCAAATCTTGGATTATGGCGCTGGCCGTTGGCTCACGTCCTGCCCCTTTGCCAATGAAGGAGAGGGGACCATTGTGCTTAGCCATCACTTCCACGCCATTGGTCTCGTATGTCACATTGGCTAGCGGTTCAGCCTTGTCTAACAGCTCTGGGATGACGATGATGGAAACACCATCTTTTGTTTTGACCAAATCGGAAACGAATTTCACGGTCTTGCCGGTCTTTGCAAGGCTATTCAAAATCTCTTCGTTGATGTGAGATATCCCGAAATGCGGAATGTCTTCGTTATGAATCTCGTAACCATAAGCGAGGGCAGCTAAGATATTGCTCTTTCGTACCATGTCGAGGCCTTCCAAATCGGCGGTTGGATCCTTTTCCGCGAAGCCTAATCTTTGGGCTTCCGAAAGGGAATCCGAGAAGGTTTTGCCGTCTTTTTGCATTTTTGTGAGAATGAAATTGGTGGTCCCGTTTAGGATGCCACGGATGGATTCAATCTCATCAAAACGGGCAATATTCATGATGGGGTTTAATAAAGGAATGCCACCGCCACAGCTGGCTTCAAACTGAAGGGAGGCCCCACTTTTCTTGGCGAGGCTTAAGAACTCTTGGAGGTGTAAGGAAATCGTTTCTTTGTTTGAAGAGATAACGTTCTTTCCTGCCGCCAAACTTTCAGCGATAACCTTATGTGGAAGTTCGTCACCGCCAAGGCACTCAATCACAACGTTGATTGAAGGGTCGTTAATGATGTCTTTGTAATCCGTAACTAGAAGAGAACCCAGTTCCTCTTTTTTGGCTGGGATATCTAGGACCTTTGCAAGATGAACTTCTTTTTGGTCTAAGGAATCGAGCAAAGCCTTCACGCCTTTGCCGACCGTTCCATAACCGCATAACACGACATTAATCATAGGCCAAAACCTCCGCTTTCTTGATGTGGTCGAGCTTGCTGATCTGATTAATCAATTCTTCAAGGCTGATTTCCATATTTCGGATATTGATCGTGAGATTGATATAGGCGATGCCATGAATCGGCATGTCTTGAGAAATCGTGAGAACGTTTGCCTTGCTGGAAGAGATGGCGATAAGGATTGAGGAGAGAACGCCAGGCATATCTTCGGTCTTGATGGTCAAAATGGCCTTTCGACTACTAGAACCCGTTGGAGCAAACACGAAATCTTTGTATTTGTAGTAGAGGGCTCTAGAAAGATTGACCTTCTTGCAAGCCTCGGAAACTGATAGGCCATCATGGGCGATCAGCTCTCTCGCTTTGATAATCAAAGGAAAAGATTCTGGCAAGACCGATTTATGGACTAGGAGCAAATCATTACTCATGCTTATTTAACCTCCAACATGGCCCCGTCTTCGTCAAAACGAATAGGTTTGATCTCGCAAGTAGAACCAACTTTTTCCTGCAAATCCTTGATGGTTTCGTTAATAACGGCCTCGTCTTTCAAGGAATAAAGAATGAGCATGGACGAACCGGCGCCCGAGATCGTAAATGGCAAATTGTGTTTCTCCGCCACCGCCTCCACGGCCTGTCCTTCCGCTATCAACGGAAGGCGATATGGCACATGAACTTTGTCGCCAATAATTTCCTTCAACAAAGGAAGGTCGGCCTCTTTAAAAGCCTCTGGCAAATGAATGAGGTGAGCGCAATCGTAAGTGAGATCCGCCAAAGGATAGCTCTTTGGCAAAACGGAACGAGCCAAAGAAGTCGCCAATTCGTGGTTAGGGATGACAAGTAAGAAACCTAAATTCTTATTCACGAAATACGAACGATGAGTGATCTCGCCTTTAGAATTCTTGAAAGAAGCCACAAAACCACCGAAGAGACAAGGGGCTACATTGTCTGGGTGGCCCTCTAACGCCACGGCATAGCGAAGCAATGTTTCCTTGCTTAAAGAATGACCTGAGAATTCATTGGCGGCTAATAAGCCTGCGACGATGCAAGAAGCCGAACTCCCTAAGCCACGGGAAAGAGGGATTCCCTGATGATCCAATTTGATGAGACACGGAACATAAGGCTTCCCGCTTTGCTCAAAATAATAACGGTAGGCTTTGCGAACCAAATTATCTTTGGTTTCTTCTTCGCCTTCGAAACCATCCAAAGAATCCTTGGCCGCCTTTTCGAAAGTGAAATGATTTTTGAGGTTTAGCGCGATGCCACAGACATCAAATCCAGGACCAAGATTAGCGGAACTGGCCGGCGTCTCAATCGAAAGGGCAAGATGAGAAGAAAGTCTCTTCTCAAACTCTTTGGCCGAGACCACCATTTTCGGAGCTTCGGTTGCTAATGCGGATTTGAGCTGAGGTGGCAAAATCAAACCCGTTGTCGAAAGAACTTCGTCTAATGATTGAGCCTCGTTGCGTTTCTCTAATCCTAACGATTCCACGATCGTCCGCGGAAACTTCAATGGCGATGCTGTAGCGACAATAAGGCAATGCTTAGAAGCGGCTTTGGCATATTGCTCGTAGCAAGCGTAAGCCACGGCCGTATGGGGGTCCAAAACATAGTGATTTTCGGCGTAACATTTCTTAATGGCTTTCTTTGTCATCTCCTCGTCCGCCGAGAAGCCGACAAAGTCCGCCTGAAGCTGGGCCAAAACCTTTTTATCCACGGCAAAACGCCCCTCTTTTGCTAATGAGGCTTCCAGTTTTTTAACGGTTTCGTCGCTGCCTGACGAAAGATAAAGCAAGCGTTCCAAGTTGCTGGAAACAAGGATGTCCATCGAAGGGGAATTGGTCTTGGTGAAATGACGGTTGGCATCATAGACGCCAGTCGCAAAGAAATCAGTCAAAACCCGGTTGGCGTTGCTCGCTACAACAAGGCGTCCTAAAGGCAATCCCATCTTCTTCGCTAAGTAGGCCGCAAAGATATCTCCGAAGTTGCCAGTCGGCACTACAACATCCAGTTTTTCGCTGTCTTTGATCGTGCCTTTTTTAACCAGGGAGATATAGCTTTCATAGTAATAAATAATCTGGGGCAAAAGACGTCCGATGTTGATGCTGTTCGCCGAAGAGAAATTCTGCCCCTCGGGTCTCTTCAGCAAAAGCTGTTTAACCAAAGTTTGGCAATCATCAAAGTTGCTGTTCTTCAAAGCATAGGCTCGTTCGTTATTCGAGGAGAAGGAAAGCATTTGTTTCTCCTGAATAAAAGAAATTCCATCATCTGGATACAAAACTGAAACTTTGATTGAGGGGCAGGAGGCGAAAGACGAAAGAACGGCACTTCCGGTGTCACCACTGGTGGCAGTTAGGATATGTATTTCTTTTTCTTCTGGATGTTTCGCCAAAGCCTTTTCCATCAGATGGGGCAAAAGTGACAAGGCCATATCCTTGAAGGTTAGAGTCTGTCCATGAAAAAGCTCTAAGAAAGAATAAGAACCAAAAGTGCTGACGTTGCAAATCTTCTCGGGAAAGTTCTTAGAACTATAGGCTTTATCAACGCAATCTTTGATTTCATCTTTCGAATAATCATCGAGATACAAGTCCAAAACGGCACAAGCTATTTCCTGATAAGAAGCATCTAATAAACCTTGATAATCGAGCGGCTTAATTTGCTCAGGCAAAAAGAGCCCGCCGTCATCGCTTATTCCTTTTAAGATCACATCGCTGGCTTTCAAAGATAATTTCGCGTTTCTTGTGCTATAAAACATAAAGACCCCTCAATGAGATTTTTCCATTCTAGTTTGTCAATTAGATAAATACAAGTGTATTCGTTTCAAATACACTTTTTATTTTTTAGTTCAAGGTTTATTCGATAGATTTCCAAAAAAATAATTGCCAACCTTTTCGCCGGACATACAATGAAGAATATGGAAAACAAAATAGTTCTAGCCCCAGATGGGATTCACTCTATTGAACAGATCGGTCCGGCCACTTATCGCATCGACGAAAAAGGCATCTGCAACGCCTATCTTTTGATTGGCAAAGACAAAGCGTTATTAATTGACTCAGGCGATGGAGTGGGCAACGTCCGCGAAGCCGTCGAAACGTTAACGAAACTACCGATTATCGTAGCCTTGACGCATCGGCACTGCGATCACGCTGGAGGAAGGAACTGGTTTCCATCTTATTCATTTCACAAAAACGACAACCACTTCATCTATGCTTTAGAGTCGAGCGAATTCGCGACAAAGAAATTGGCTGGCATGTCGGGCAAATCCGTTACCATTACGAAGAAACCCTTTCACAGCAAAAAAGTACTATTCGATGACACAACCGTTTTCGATTTAGGCGAGAGGACGATCAAAGTAATGAATATTCCTGGCCACACCAAAGGCTCGGTCGTCTTTATCGACGAGAAAGAAAAACTGATGTTTACCGGGGATGAAGTGAATTATTGGCTTTGGCTTCAGCTTCCAGGCTGCACAAACGTTCGCACGTGGCTTCCTAACGCTAAAAAGATTCGCGCTCTTATGGACACCTACGCCGCTTATTGCGGACACAACAACGGCCTTCTTACCAAAGAAATGGTCGATGAGTTGATAAAGAATGGCGAAGAAATCGTCTCTGGCAAGAAAGGCCAAAAACTTGGTCATGGCGTTCTTACTTATCCGGATAATGATTGGCAAAACCACTCCGTCATTTGGTACAAAAAAGTCTGATTTGAGTCTTTTGCTCTGTGACTTACCTCACGATTTTTTCTCATTCGCGAAATAATGTCTGTTCTTTGTGGATTAAGAACCTCTTTTTGCTAATAATATAGCCGAGGCAACAAAATGATATTAACCGACGTGACATTCAACGGCAGCGACTGGGGAGTGCTTGGCGCACTCGGAGTATTTCTAATTCTTGGCTTGATTTTCGGAGCGACCAAAACTGGACTCAAAATTGTCAATTATGTTCTCAGTGGTTTCTTGTCCGTTTTCATCGCCAACATCATTCTTCCTTATCTGATTCCGATGGAGTGGTATCAGAAGGTCATCACCACTTTCGGCGGCAATGATGCCGCGGTCAATTGGCTCGCCACAATCATTCTTACCGGCTTAGCCTTCGGTGTCGTATTCTTAATCCTGAGCCTTATTGCCAAAGCTTTCGTCGCCGCCCTAAGCCAAGGCAAAGTCATGACCCGCATCGTCGGCATGATCATCGGGGCCATAGATTGGTTCATCCTCTTATTGGCCGTCTCGTTCTTATTAGCCGCTTTGCCACGTTGGCTCGGAACGAATACGCCAGACTGGATCACTCAAGCTAATGACTATCTCACTAGCTCCACGATCCTCGGCAAGTTGATGGAAATCTATAACGCCATCTTAAGCGCCCTTCATTTAGCCTAAAAACAAAAGAGCCGTCATTCCAAACGAAGGAAAGGCGGCTCTCTTTTTTATTTCAGTTCTTCGCTTAAGGCGAAATCGCCTTTTTTGATCCAACCGGCTTTCCGGAAGAGCCAGTCGAATAAGAGGGTCAAGAGAATCGGGGCGACCACGCAGACCAGAAGCACTTCAACAATGCCCCAGCCATCGTAACCCATCACATCGAAGGTGTTGATGAGGCCAACGAGACCACTGGTACCCATGCCGGCGCCAACCGAATCACTCTTGAAATTGAAGAGCAAAGCAAACGGGGCCAGAAGAGCACTTTCAATGATCGTCGGAAGCCAAATGAGGGGCTTTTTGACGATGTTTTTGAATTGAAGCATCGAGGTGCCAATACCAACGGCGAGAACCGAACCCCACTTGTTGTCTTTGGCCGTATGAACCGCGAAACCCACCATTTGAGTGCAGCAGCCAACTAAGGCCGCGCCGGCCGCTAAAGGAACGCCGCCGATATTGATGGCGACGCAGATAGCCACCGAACTGATGGGGGCGGTCAAGGCCATGCCCACCAAAACGGAAACGATGATGCACATGATGAATGGAATGACGTTGAAGCTCTTTTCGATGAGCCAGCCGATACCCACCGTCACATAGTGGACCCAATAGGACAAAAGATAAGCGAATCCAATCGCGGCCGTTAAGGCTAATAACGGAATGAGAATCAGATCGACTGGAGTGCTCTTCTTATGAAGGAAACGAAGCGAGAAATAAGCGGCTAAGGCCGCGCAATAGCAACATAGCGGGTCATTGATGACGACAAATCCAGGATGAAAGAAATCAAAAGCGAGATTGCCTAAGGCGCCGGCCGCCATGATGGAAACGACATTGATGCCATTTTGTTTCAAAGAAAGGGCGACGCCTAAACCGATACCCGCACCCATCAAGGCTTTGATTGCCGTTGCGAGAGTGTTTAAGCTCCCAAAATAAGGGATTTTGGCAAAAAGGGCGATGATAGTGCCGATGATGAGGGTGCCGAACAAGCCAATCGCCATGCCATTCGTGGTTTTGGCCAAAAAATCTTTGGTAGCTAGAAAAGCCTGTTTTCCTTTTGAGGGCGTTGGAGTTGGGGCCGCTTCAACGGGGGCCGCTGCAGTTTTGCTTTCGTTTTCTTCCATATCTATACCCTCCCGCTAGGGAGAAGAAAAGTATACGGAAAAGAGGCTTGTCCTTCAATTAATATCGGAGGGTTTGAAGCGACTATTTGGTTTCCGAACGGGCGAGGTGAAGATCGCGTAAACCCGGAACGACATCGCAGAAGGGTTTCTTCGCGCAAGAAGAACACTGATAAGGAGCGTGACCTAAATAGGTCATGACTTCCAAAGTCTTATCAGCCAAGATGGCTTGTTTTTTGACTTCGACGAACGGGAAAGAAGGAACGGTCACAAAGACCACCGCCACTTTATCGACATCGCTATTGGTTTTAAAAAGGTTGATGTAACTATCGCCGATGGCTTCGAAATTGAGCCTCTCAAAATTATCGTGCTTAAAGAGAAGGGTTTCTTGTTTATCGAATTGAGAATCTTGGATGCCGATGCCTTCCATAAGAAGCGTCTTCTCCAAATCCTTGATGGCTTTGATTCGATCAAAGGCATCATCTTTATCGTAAGAAAAGAAATTGCGGAGCTTCACAAAAACCAAACGGGCATAAGAGGTTTGGGGCCCCAGCTGCGTTAAGTCATCGCCTAAGAGATAAACGCCATCGGGGAGAATCTCCTCGCGACTGGCATAGAAGGCGGGAATGCCATAAGAAGGCTCTTCGCCTAAAATTAGCGCGGCTTCGCTAGGCAAAACGAGCGTTGGATTATCGGCTACGCGAACTGCCTTCCATTTGTTGGAGGGAAAACGTTTGGCGCCTTGGACATAAGAAACGACGTGCTTGGCTAATTCAGCTAAGGGTTCCATATTTTCTCCGTGCTAGCTTTTATTGTAATGCTTTTAAAAAATAAGTCTAATCCCCCGTCAATCCCAATCCCTCTTGAGCGTTCTTCTCTTTACCTTCGTCACGTTTGTGCCATCATAGACAAGCAAAGAAGGTCCATGCATGGAACACTGCGAAAGTTTTAAGAAGCTGGAGCCCTATCTCGAAAAGAAGAGACGCCTCAGCCATACGAACGCGATCCTATATTACGATTTAGCCACTCTCTGCCCACCGAAAGGCTTAGCGGATGAAGGCGACTTACTCGATTATTTCTCAGGCGAATACGCCAAGCTTTATCAAGACAAGAATTTCGTCGCCATCGTGAAAGAAGGCCTAACCGATCCGAAGGCCTCGCCGATGGAAAAGCGTCTTTTCAGGAGTATCTACAACGACGTCGAATTGCTTGAAAAGATGTCGATTGAAGACTATCTCGCCTATAAGAGCAGCATCAGCAAGAGCAACGAGATGTGGCGGAAATACCGTCCACTCGATGACTTCAAGAGCTGGCTTCCTTATTGGCAAAAGATGATCGACCTTTCGCGCAAGGTCGCCGATTTAGAGAAAAAGCCCGGCATGAAGACCCGTTATGACGCCTGCCTTAATTCATATGAGCCGGGCGAAACGGAAGAATATCTTGATGGCATTTTCAATCCTCTCAAGAAGACCCTCATCGACTTATTGAAAAAGGCCAAGGCCAAACAGACCTCATATGCGTTGCCGGCGATCAAGAGCTATCCAATTTTTAAGCAAAAAGAGCTCTCGTACCGCATGCTCAGCCTCATCCGTTACGACATGGATGGCGGTTGCCTCATGGTGAGCGCCCATCCGTTCAGCAACGACAACCATCAGCATGACGCTCGTTTAACGACCAAATACCTTGTTGAGGATTGGCGGAGCAATGTCTTCACCTGCCTTCACGAAGGCGGGCACTGCTTGGAGTTCCAAAATAAGCCCCAAGAGATGTACGACAACTATGTCGAATCCTTGGCCACTTCTGCCATTTGCGAAACTCATAGCCGTTTCTATGAAAACATCATCGGACGCAGTGAGGAGTTCGCTTCTTATATGCAGAAAGCGGCCGCGGAAACCTTGGATCCAGCCATCGGACAAATGGATCCGAAAACTTTCTTCCATCTGATCAACAAAATCGAACCGTGGCTCATCCGCTGCGAAGCGGACGAACTCTCGTACTGCCTCCACATCATCATCCGTTATGAGATCGAGAAGGACCTCATCAACGGCAAGATCGAAGGCAAAGACGTCCCAGCTCTTTGGAACAAGAAATACCATGACTACCTTGGTGTCGATGTCCCTAATGACAAGGATGGCTGCATGCAAGACACGCACTGGTCAGAAGCGTTATGGGGATATTTCCCGTCTTACGCCTTAGGCAATATCTATGGCGCCATGATCGCGGAAAGAATGGAGAAAGAAATTAACCTCCATGCCCTCATCAAAGCCGGCAAGTTCAACGAGATCCTCGACTGGTTTAGCAAGAACGACTACTGCTACGACTGGATGGAGCCAGGCGACTGGATCAAGAAAGTCGCTGGTTCGCCTCTCACGGCAGAACCGTATATCCGTTATCTCACGAAGAAGTTCGGCGAATAACCAACAAAGGTCATGGATTTGATTCCATGGCCTTTTCTTTATCTTCATAAACCCATAGCCACCTATGGTTACGCTTCGGCCTGAAGTTTAATGCGGCTACGAAGTCAGAACATTTCTAAAGTAGTCAAGGTCTTCCTAAGACTGAGAACCTCCGAACTCTTTTGTTAAGCCTTCTAAGCCCTGCTAAAAATATCGCAACGGCCCTTTTTACGTAGTAAGATATTTTCGAAAGGAATTTTCAATTTCAAAAATGAACGCAACTCAGTTAGAGAAAATGCATTCGGGCAAGGGCTTTATCGCCGCTCTTGACCAATCCGGAGGCAGCACTCCGAAGGCTCTCGCTCTTTATGGTGTCAAAGAAGACGCCTGGAAGAACGAAGAAGAAATGATGGATTTGGTCCATCAGATGAGAACTCGTATTGTCACGAACAAGGAATTCGATGGCAAGCGCATTCTCGGCGCGATCTTATTCAAAGCCACCATGGAGAGAAAGATCGAAGGACTTCCTTCGGCTCAGTATCTCTGGGAAAAGAAGGGCGTTGTGCCTTTCTTAAAGATCGATAGCGGCCTTGCCGATGAAATCGGCGGTGTCCGTCTTATGAAACCGATGCCGACCCTCGACACCCTCCTCACCGAGGCCGAAGGCTATGGCATTTTCGGCACCAAGGAGCGCTCGGTCATCAACAAGGCGACCGAAGAAGGCATCCGTAAGGTTGTCGATCAGCAATTCGAAATCGCGAAGATGGTCATCAAACACCACATGGTTCCTATCATCGAACCAGAGGTCACCATCACTATCGCCGACAAGAAAGAAGCTGAGGCCATTTTGAAGAAAGAGCTTATCGCCCACGCGAAGCTCTTAAAGCCGGAGGAGAAGGTTATGTTCAAGCTTTCGCTCCCGACCGTCGATGGCTTCTATGATGAGCTCAACAAGCTTCCGTGCTGCGTCCGCGTCGTCGCCCTCTCGGGTGGCTACAGCCGTGACGAAGCCAACGTGATCCTTGCTCGCAACCATGGCATGATCGCGTCGTTCAGCCGCGCTCTCGCCGAGGGCTTAACCGCTCAGATGTCCGATGCGGAGTTCACCAAGACTCTTGGTGCTTCCATCAAGAGCATCTACGAAGCTTCGATTGCCTAATTTGGCAAATAGCTAAAACAAAAAGGTCTTGGGCGCGAGTCCAAGACCTTTTCTTGCGGCGAATATCAATCGACCACCGCATCCTTCTTCTTCGGGCAATAAGACTTATGACGGCAGCATGGCAAAGTGAGATAAAGAACAAAGTAAACAATATGGAAGACAAGGAAAACGTTTGGGCCCGGCATATTGTAAAAGAAAACCCAGATAACCGCCGCCAAAACAAGACTGGCTAAATTAAAGCCAAAGGAAAACCACCAATAAAGATTGCGATGTGTTTTGGCGCGCCAGATGCCGATCGTTAATAGCGCAGAGGCAAAAAGAAAGATGACTATGAGCCAAAGCAAGATGGTCAGACTGCCTGTGGAGCCAAAAAGAATCTGATAGAGCACAACCCAAACGTCCGCGGTTGAGGTCACGTAGCCAGACGGCCCTAACGTGGTCTTTGTAACTTGGCCAGTGCAATATGGGAAGATGGCTAGTATCAACGCCAAAGCCAAAGCCGACATACCATAGATAAAGATGGCATAGAACTTGTTAAACCCTTTCTTTGAGCCATCCAATGGGGTTTCGCATGGTTTTTGCTTTCTTTCGCCATTAATGATCTCGTCGATGCCGACGTTATAAAAACTCGCCAGTTTTTCTAGTATGGCGATATCCGGAACCGACTCCCCGCTTTCCCATTTCGAAATGGCCTGCGGGGAAATCTGGAAGATATCCGCCTCATCTTGTTGTCGCATGTTCTTTTCATTTCTTAATTGGGTCAAGAACTTACCCATTTTCTCTTTATCCATAAGCCGCCCCTTTCTTGAGCCACGGTCATTGTTGAGCCTTGAGAGCAAACTGACAACAAACCGTTTCTTAATATCACTCAACTGGCAGTTGTTTTCGCGCCAAAAAAGACGATATCACGTAGCTTTCTCTTAATGAATATTTTTCGTATTTAAAATTGGCTATTTGCCTAAAAATTCGTTCACGCAGGGATAGGGGCTCTTGGCGACCACCGCTTTTTCTTGTTCCGTTAATTCGTTCCCCGCCAAATGGGAGAAGATGGCATCCATTACTAAAACATTGTCTCGTTCCGCATGGAGTTTGCTGTTACGGCATTTGATGGCGTAATTCAAATAGAGTTGCTTGGCTTCCGACTGATGTCCATCCGACAACAAAAGCAACACTCTTTCGGTCGAAAAATAAGCAAGAACTGCGGGGTTATTCATTTTTTGCAGAGATTTTTTCGCATTTTCAAAATCGTTTTGGCAAAGATAGACCGACATCTCGTCGCCAATGAAGATCTCTTTATCCTTGCCAAAAGAAATCTTTTCCATTCGTTTGGCCTGGCGAAGGGCTCTTTCGTAATCCTTGCTTTCGATAGCCTTGAATTGTTTTAAGGAAAAATTGAAATTCGCGATGTAGTACAAAACCAGCAAAATCCAAAGAAGTCCTAATAGAGCCACGAAGAAATAAAAGAGAAACGGCGCTTTCGCATAAGCCACCCCATAAAGCAGCCATAGCACTCCTGCAATGACGATGGAAAAAAAAAAAAGACCATTAACTGAATTCGAACTGCGAGGCCAAAATCCTTTTTCTCTTCTTTTGACATCATTAAGCCCCCTAAATCGCTTATCAATTATAGGGCTTAGCTTTAGTCTTTCCCACATATAGTAATGCACCAAAAGCGAGAAAAGGTTGACTTAGAGTTAACTCCAAGAATTACAATGATGATGGAGAACGAGAAAATGAATTTTTCCAAGAAAAAAGTTTTAATCGCCTATTTCAGTAAGAAAGGCGAAAACTGGTATCTAAACGGTTTGACCGATTTAGCTAAAGGCAATACCGAAATCTTTGCCGAAACCATCGCCAAATTGACCGGTGGCGACCTCTTTGAAATCGAGGCTAAGAAAGCCTATCCAGATTCGTACAAGGAATGCTGCGACGTGGCCAAAGACGAATATAAAGCCAAGGCTCGTCCTGAATTATTGAATCACCACGAAGCCAAAGACTACGATGTGATATTCGTTGGCTGGCCTTGCTGGTGGGGTACGATGCCAATGCCCGTTTATACCTGGCTCGAAGAAGTAAACCGTTTAAGCGGCAAGATCGCGATTCCCTTTGAGACGAATGAGGGCTCTGGCTGGGGCAAAGGCGAAAAAGATTTTGCGCTCGAGCTAAAAGAAGCTAAGGTTATGCCCGGATTGCAGATGAGGGGACATGAAGTCAAAACAGCCGAAGCTTCCATCAAAAAATGGTTGGAAAATCTATGACTATCAGCGAAGTATCCAAACAGTTTAGCGTGAGTGAAGACACGCTCCGTTATTATGAAAAAATCGGCCTTGTGACCGCCCACCGCCGCGCAAGCGGCATCCGCGATTACCAAGAGGATGATATCAAACGCCTCGAATTCGTGAAATGCATGCGTAATGCAGGCATGGAAATCGAGCCACTGCAGCGTTATCTCAAGCTCATTGAACAAGGCAGCAGCACCATGGCCGAACGGAAGGCCATCCTCATTAAAGAACGTGAGAACCTTATTGCGAAAAAAGAAGCCATTGAAACATCTTTGAAACGTCTTGATTACAAAATAGCCAATTACGAAAAGATTTTTGGTACGAAAGAAGAAAAACAATGAAGAAAGTCTTAATTATCTCCGCCAGTCCCCGCAAGGATGGCAACAGCGACCTTCTGGCCCAAGCTTTCGCTAAGGGTGCAAAAGAAGCCGGCAACGAAGTCACGACGGTCCGTCTCGCTGAAAAGAAAATCAATTATTGCCTGGCCTGTTATTATTGCGCCGACCACAATGGCCACTGCATCCAAAAAGACGACGCCGAAGCGATCGTGAATCAGATGAAAGAAGCCGATGTGATTGTCTTCGCCACCCCTACATATTTCTATTCTATGGCAGGCCAACTTAAAGTCTTTATCGATCGGACGGTTAAGGATTACCTTTCGATCAAAGACAAAACTTTCTATTACCTCATTACATCGTGGGATCCAGAGCCAAAACATATCGAAAAAGTCGTGGAGTCTATTCGGGGCTTTACCCTCGATTGCTGCGAGGGGGCAATAGAGGGCGGAATCCTTCTTGCGACCAATGTAACCAAAAAAGGAGAAATTGTTTCTTCAGATTACCTCCAAAAAGCTCAAAAAATGGGCAAAAATATCTAACGAATAAAAAGCCAGCACTATATTTTTTGGATTTTAGGTACCGAAATCTGCACTTTTATGTCAAAAAACGATATAAAAAACGAATGTGCGATATCTTCTTTATTTTTTATAACGAAAGTAGCATTCTAATCCGTTGGCTGGCGCCCCTTCTGATCCTGATATGGGGGTTGGTCGGAAGAGGCGTCTCCCAACAAGCTTAATCGACATTCTAAGGCATGGGAACATGCCTTTTTTGCTTTTTTCAAAAAGAAAAAGGAGAAGAACGTTTTATTCTTCTCCCAATTGTTCCGCTTACGCTTTAGAAGCGTTCTGCGTTATAGCCTTTTAAGACTTTGACTAACGGCTTGATGGTCTTCTTCATCACGCCTTCGTCAAACGGATTCTTAAGTCCGTCTTTCGTGATGAGAGTGACAAAGGGGTACTTGCCGCCCATCTTGCAGAGCTTCACGTACTTCTTCCAGGCTTTCTCATGGTTCTTCCTGTCGAGATTGAAGAACTGGAAGGCCAAGACCTGAGCAAGCGTGTAATCGATGTAATAGAACGGCGATTCGAAGATGTGGGCTTGGGTGATCCACCGCGGCACCGCTTGAGCCTCTGGGCAGCCAATCTTGGCCTTGACCTTGTAAGGAGTGTATTTCTCCTCCAAAGCCGCCCATTCGGCATCACGTTCAGCGTTAGAAGCCTCCGGATTGGCGTAAACCCAGTGCTGGAATTCATCGACAGTCGCCCCATAAGGCAAGAACTCGATGGATTCGGCGAGGTGAGAATAACGATATTTATCCGGCTCATCGAAGAAGAGGTTCATCCACGGCTCCGCAAAGAACTCCATGGACATGGAATCGATCTCGCAGCTTTCCATCGTCGGTGAACGATATTCCGGAATCTTGATGTTCCGGGCCAAATAAGCCTGGAAGCTATGTCCGAACTCGTGAGTCAAGACATCAACGTCACCCGAGGTGCCATTGAAGTTCGAGAAGATAATCGGGCATTTATGAACCGGGAAATAGGTCATGTAGCCACCGCTCTGCTTGCCAGGTTTGGCTTCAAGGAACATCAAGTGGTGATCGACCATGAAGTTGAAGAAATAATCGGTGTCTGGGCTCAATTCCTTATACATCTTCTTGGCGTGCTCGACTTTTTCATCAGTCGTGCCAAGCGGGATTGGGTTGCCAGTCTTAAACGAAAACGCCAAATCGTAGATCTTCGGCGTCTTGATATCAGTGCGCTTCGCCTGCTCGCTCATAAGACGATTGGCGAGCGGAGTCACGACTTCGGCAATCTGGTCACGATAGGCTTTGACCATCGCAGGCGTATAGTCGAAACGGTTCATGCGGATATAGGCCAATTCGGTGAAACTCTTGTAGCCGAGTTTCTTGGCCATCGTGTCGCGCACTTTGACGAGTTGGGCATAAATGTTCTCAAGTTCGTCTTTGCGGGTGCCAAGGTACTTGTAATAAGCATCCGAGGCCTCTTTGCGGGTCTCACGATCCTTATCCTGCATGAATTTGCCCATTTGCGGCAAATTGTAGGTCTGGCCACGGAATTCCACTTTGCACGAAGCGATTGCCGCCGCATACTGCATGGAAAGTTTGTTCTCTTCAGTGAGTTCAGGGATGATTTTGTCATCGAAGCCCTTCAACTGATATTCATACATCGTGAAAAGGAAGGAACCGAGTTTCTTCTCAAGATACGGACGGAACGGGCTCTTCACGAAATCTTTAATAAAGGCCATCGAAGCTGCGCTCACAAGCGGGCCACCTTCATTAAGGACGTTCATGCCTTTCTCGTATTCTTTGTTCGTCGTGTCGAGCGAATAAAGAACCGAGACATGGGTTGATTCATCAGAGATCTTGTCGCCTAAACGCGACATCTTCTTGTAGACCTTGAAGGCTTCTTCAGGGGTTTTGGCGGCGTTGAATTCAGCATGGAGGGCATTGATTTTCTTAATGGAGCCCTTGATGGACGGAATCTTAAACGGCCATTCTTCGAAATTGGCTAATTCTTTCATTCTTTTTCTCCTTTTACTTTAGAGGGCGAATCGTATGCGGCTCTTTCTTCAAGGGAACATTCTTCTTTGGAAGGGTGAACTCCAAGATGGCTTCTTCGCCTAAGGGGGTTAAAGTCAGGAAGTAATCCTGATCTTCGTCGACCCAAACGTTGCTCAGATAGCCATGACGAACGAGCTGTGTCAGGCGTCCTTTCAGTTTCTTTTTGCTGAAAGATGGCCAGTATCCATAGTAAGGAGCGTTGGCGAACTGGTGGGTTTCACTGTCGCTGCAGCCTTTAAAAATTTTGCTTAAGCCTTCTGCGGAACCCCAAAAGCCATCCTCCTTTAGGAGGGCGACGGCTTTGATGAGTTTCACTGAAGCAATACTCAAACGCGCTTTCTTGACCTTAACCATGAAAACAAAGCCATTATACGTATTAGCCTAAAATAGTCACTAAAAATGCGCAAAAAATTCATTTTTACCCCATTTGTCAAGAGGGGGAGCCATTTTGTCACAATCGCTTTGCTTGCGCAAAAAGAGAAGCGAAACTAGAATAGACAAGCGTAAAAATTATGACCGAAGATAAGTCCACCCAAATCCAACACGTTCTTGATAAGGTCCGCCCGTTCTTGCAAAGAGATGGCGGCGACGTTATTTATATCGGTTTCAAAGACGGAGTCGTGTATCTAAGAATGATGGGCGCCTGCGAAGGCTGCGCCTACATGGATAACGACATCACAGCGGGCGTCGAAATCATCCTTATGGAAGAAGTCCCCGGCATCATCCGCGTCGATGCGACAGGCCAAGTTCCGCAGGATGTCATGAACGACTATCTCGCACGCGAAGAAGAAAAGAACGCTGCGAAAGCCGCCGATCCCACCGCCGCTAAGCCAACTGAAGACAAATAAAAATCGCCTAGACGCAAATCTGGGCGATTTTCTTTTGCTCGAAGAAAGAACTATTTGGTTTCGTCTTTCTTTTCTTCAGCGGGTTTCTCTTCGGCCGGTTTTGCTTCAGCCGGTTTTTCTTCGGCTTTGGCATCCGCGGGCTTCTCTTCGGCTTTAGCATCGGCCGGCTTATCTTCAGCTGGCTTCTCTTCGGCCTTCTTGTCGGTGGTTTCAACATCGATCGTGCCATCGCCAGAAACAACGCTGCCCCAAGCAAAGAGCGGCTTATCGGTGAGAAGGTTCACGATATCCATAACGTAACCGACGATGCCAAGGAAGATGTCGAGAAGAACAAAAAGAATTTTGTTCGCTGTCGCATCCTTGATGACACGATAAATCATAAAGATTATCGAAGTCGGGGGAATAATCGCAAGAATCAGCTTCACTCCTTTGCTAAGGCCGTCAACCCATTTAATGTACTCCATAAGTGTTAAACACACTCCTTTTCGGCATTATTCTACTCTTGAGTAAATAAATGAGATAGGCTTGGTTAACAAAAATATCTCAAATGGGACATTTGTCAATTCCGAAATCGGCCAAAAATGGTCAAAATATCCAAATAATTCTTCAGGTTTTATCGTAACTATTTTTGAAAGCGTTTTCGGTAAACGCTTTCGTAACCGTTTACAAGGTTCCTACCCCTACCGCTTGCAACAATTTCATCTATTGTATAGGGCACCCGAGGAACAGGATCTCGGGGCAAGGAGAGAGGAAAATGAGCAAATTATTCAACAATTGTTTCTTGGACACGAATTACGAACCGACCGTCGAAGACGAAGAGGCGGCCGTCGATGAGAGCCCACGTTATGAAAATGAGCCCGTCGATTCGAAAAAGCCCGACAACAGATAATTAGGCAAAACAAAAAAATCGTCTCGAAAGAGGCGATTTTTTGTTTCTTAGCAAGAGACTACTTAATCCAATCTTCCCAAAGGAAGAAACGGTTCGCGGTGATGCTGTCGATGATATCCATGACCCAGCTAACGATGCCAGGGATGAAGAAGAGCCAGCTTAAGATGTCAAGAACGAGCGGTATGGTCTTCACACCACCAGCGATATCGTTGATAAGACGATAGATCCAAGTGATGATCGGAAGGAAAATCGCGATCAGGATTTTGACAATCTTTGGTAGACCATCAAGGGCTTTGTTGAACTCCATAAGTGTTTTTGAACACTCCTTTCCAATAGTTTATTGTACACTAGCCAACAATAAAATGAAGAAACAAGAAAAATAGTAAATAGTAGGTGCTCGTTAGAATAAAAATCCACCTCTTCAAGGGGTGGTTTTTCACATATGCCTATAAGGCTTGATGCTGGCAGGGCCGATAACGGCCCCCTCTGACGGCTGCCCAATTGCCTTTGTCACCCTTACCTACCCGTAAACGGGTCCTTGTACTCCTTCAGGCACTTCCTGTCTTCGACCTGGTCCTCGAGCTCCTGGTTCCTGATGTAGTTCTGGACGGTCGTTTTGTTCAGCCCCACCGTGGATACGTAGTAGCCCTCGGACCAGAAGTGCCTGCTTCCGTAGTTGTATTTGAGATTCGCGTGCTCGTCGAAGATCATGAGGCTCGTCTTCCCTTTCAGGTACCCCATGAACGACGACACGCTCATCTTCGGCGGTATCCGCACCAGCATGTGGATGTGGTCCGGCATCGCGTGGGCCTCGATGATCTCGACGCCTTTGTACTCGCAGAGCCGCCGGATGTACTTCCCGATGTCGGTCCGCAATTTCGCATATATCGCTTTTCTGCGATATTTCGGAGTGAACACGATGTGGTACTTACAGTCCCACCTCGTATGCGCTAAACTACTCGTGTCATCATTCTTGATGGCCATGAAAAAATCCTCCTTCCAGGGGAAAGGCAACTGAGCAATTGCCATTCTACCAAGGAGGATTTTTCCTTTCCATCACCGCTACCGCTTCCTCATCTCTCGCCCGCATAGCAGGCGGTTTTAAAGACGCGCCCCTTTGCAGGCGCGTCTAACAAAAAAGAGGTTTGCTGCCAAACCTCTTTTCTTTTTCTCGTAAACGAATCAGCTCGCGAGAATAAGATGATGGAACAAAAGAACCCAGATAAGATCAATCCAAGGATGTTGCCACCCGTGGGCTTCTCAAGCACGGCAGTGACACGAACATAAATCTCAACGATCCAGCCAACGACCGGAATCAAGAGAAGAATGAACTGCACTAAACGTGGGAGATGGTTAAACCACTTCATTGTTATGTGCTCCTTTGAATATTAATTTAGACTAAAAATTCATAAAGTAAAACACAAACAAGAAAAAAGGTAACAAGTGTAACTCTATTGTTTACTAAAAAAGTAAATTCGACGACTTATTAGCGAGCATATAACCCTGACGATTGTAGACGTCATCGCGATTGAACGCATATTCGGTCCCATCGAATTTTTTAATAAATCCGCCAGCTTCTTTGAGAATAACTGTTCCTGCGGCGATATCCCATTCTTTGGTATTGGGACTCACACGATAGGAGATGTCGGCAGAGCCATCGGCGATAGCGCAGAACTTAAGAGCCGCGCCTAAAGCTTCGACGTGGGTAATTCTATCTTTATGATTGCGAATTAAGGTTTCTTCTTGCTCGTTGAAGAAAGAGATGCTGCGTAAGACGGTCAAGTTGCTATCCTTGCTCGAAACATGAATGCGAACTGGTTGTTTGCCTTTTTCAAGTTTGAAGGCGCCTTCGCCTTTAACGGCGTAATAAATGACGTTCTTCATCGGAATATTGATTACGCCAACCACCACTTCGTGCTTATAAGCTAAAGCAATGTTGGTGCAGAACTCACCATTGCGAGAAACGAACTCTTTGGTTCCATCAACAGGATCGACAATGAAAACATAATCGTTCTCAAGACGCTTCTTGTCGTCCTTGCTCTCTTCGGTCAAGAAAGCGTACTTTGGGAAAGCCTGGCCGAGTTCTTGGCGGATAAGAGTATCCGCGCCTTTATCGGCTTCGGTAACGGGGGAATTATCGCTTTTGATTTCAACCTGGAAAGGCTTGGAATAAACCTTTAAGATGCCCTTTTCGGCATCGAGTGCGGCTTGAATCATCGCGGCTAATTCTTTTTCGTACATGAGTGACCTCCCCTTTCGGAAGTAGGATATCTTATTCCTTCTCTTTTATGTTTGCATCCAAAATTTGAACAAAAAGCGAAGTTGTGGGTAAAAACTAAGGCAAATCGGTATATAATTATTGAACTAAAAGATTTCAACCCAAGCGAAAGGAGCTATGAGTATGGCAAATCTTCAGGAACGAATCTGCATCATCGGAGGCGGCCCCGCCGGAGTTTCAGCCGCTATGTATCTCGAGAAAAAGGGATACAAGAACTACGTTATTTACGAAAAAGACAATCGTGTTGGCGGCAAGTGCTGGTCTCCGATTCTTCCCGTCGAGGAAGGGTCGAACGATAAGCGCACCATCGAAATGGGCGCCATCATGGGCGCCAAAACCTATTGGGCCGTTCACGAAGCCGAGGAATTCGGCGGAACTACCCACGACGGGCCGAAGATGGGACGTATCTATATGGATAAAGACGGAAAGGAAATCTTCCCGTTTGATCCAAAAAAGGATGCTAACCTCAAAAAGATCATCTCGTTGTTGAAACTTAAGAAAGCCGTTAAGAGATTAGCCCATTTGATGGTCACCAAATACGCCGGCTACGACGTGAATGGTCACCGTGGCGTTGCCGAGGGCCGTTATGAAGGCCTTTCAAAAGTCGAAGAAAATCATTTGCAAACCGTTTCCGGCGTAAACAAAAATTTGAAAGATTTGGCTTTGCCGTTTACCGAATTCTGCAAAATTAACCATGTCGAACCAGTCATGAGAATCTGGATTGCTCCGTTCACCAGTTTCGGTTATGGCTACTTCGATGAGATGGCGGCTGGCTATGTTATGAAGTATTTGGATGTCCCGACCACCGTCGAGTTCATCAATATGCGTCTCTGGACATGGAAAGACGGCACTCAATCGATTTGGGAAGGCGTTAACAATCACCTCGCCAATAAGACCAACCTCAACAGTGAAGTGACCAAGGTTGTCCGTAAGGATGGCAAGGTCTATATCACTGTCAATGGAAAAGAAGAAATCTTTGATAAGTTAATCGTCACGACCCCGCTTGATTGGTTCACCAAGATTGCGGATGCTTCTGATGAGGAAAAAGACCTCTTCGGCAAGATCATCCACGAAAAGTACGTCTCCGTTGCTAACCGCATCGAAAAAGGCAAGAGCCCAGAAGTTTCTGCCTACTTATTCGATAACATGGTTCCGGAAAGACTTGGACACTTGATGGTCTACTACCATCGTTGGTACGACATTAAGGATCAGGTGATTACCACTTATGCCTTACGCAACCACCAAGGCTCCGAAGATGTCTCTTATGAATACACCCGTAAGACCACCCTCGAGGATATGGCCAAGTGCGGCTGCCCGGTCACCAAAGTCGAGATCGAAGAAGAAAGCTACTATTGCCCTCACGTCAGCTGCGAGGATTATAAGGCTGGTTGGTATGATAAAGTCGATGCCATCCAAGGCAAGAACAACACCTATTACGGTGGCGAAGTTCTTGGCTTCGGCGACATGGAGGAAACCACCGAGGTTTCTAGAGACTTAATCGGCCGTTTCTTCTGATTCCACGATTCTACAAAGGCTCGGATGACAAAAGTCCGAGCCTTTTTTATGTCGTTTGGAAATTTTAGAAATGGTTTGCGAGACCCCAAAAATAGAAAAAATCTCGGCAAAACCCGTTTATATCGCTGCAAAAAGCCGATGAATACCCAATATCGCTTCTTCAAGGCAAAATAGATTTCTTAAGGAATTATTCTTTAGCAGTTATCCAAAGTCAAAAATTGATAAACGTTCGATAGGGACATACTTTTTTGAACTTTTTGGCAAATAAAGTAAAAAGACTGTTTTGATTATGGCTTCTAGCGGAAGACCAAGGGCATTTTGCCTCACTTAAAAACCAAACTCCTCAAGCAAACATAAAACCGATTTCGAAAAACAAAACTATATTATGTGATCTATTATCAAAAATCCCATAATCCCATGCCTTATACGCACTGTTAAAAAATGAGCAAAACTTTTTGCATTTTTTTGGTATCCTGAGGTCTTCATTCATGTGACTTAATAAACGAATACAAAGGTTTGAAAACAGTTCTTTTGTTTTTCCTAAACGACTACTGCTTCTCTAAGGCTCTATGAATGGGGTTTTACCCCAAAATAATAGAACCAGTTGCTAGAGGGGCTAAAAACCAATTTCCATTTTTGCAAACAGCCACTGGGCAATCTTTAATTTTCTAATTCTCCTTCGCCGTCCACGCAAAAATTCAACTGCTTTCAATTTTGTTTTTATCTCTTTGCTGAGCCTCATAATAAAACGATGCGAATCATTGATTAAAATTCCGTCAATGAAAAAATAAAAAGCAGACCTCAAACGGGTCTGCTTAATTAAAGTCAAATCGAATCAGATATCGCCTTTGATACCAAGGTCTTCAGGATTGATGGCTTCGGGTTTCTCCTCACCATCGTCCGCGCCTTCTTCAGGTTCCACCGTTTCACCATCTTCGGCCGGTTTGCCTTCAACGGCAGCGTTGTATTCTTTATCCTCTTCCTCGTCCTCGGAATCCTCATCTTCCGCTTCGACGTCGCTATAGACATCGTTAACATCGATGTGGACTTTATCATAGGTATGACGAGATCTTAAATCCCACACGCCATCGGTCATCGCAACGAAACGACCATCAAGAGTCAAATCGGTGTAGAAGCGACCAATGTGGGCCTTTTTCTCGTCTTCGTTCATCTCGAGGTCTTTGGCGATTTTTTCATAAAGCTCAGTGAAGGCAATAGAGCCTTTGGCTTTAGCCATTTCTTCGAGAGCGCAGTCGAGCAAGCTTTTGGTTTCAATCATGTGTTTTCTCCTTTTTCTCACATTTTATCTGGAGCGCTGACGCCAAGAATGGTTAGAGCGTTTTCCAGGACGATCATCGCAGCTTTAGCTAATCCCAAACGGGCGCTTGTGCCCTTTGGATCAGCGGCATCGATAATCTTTGTGGAGGCGTAATACTCGTGCACGGATTGGGCTAGTTCATGAATATAACCGGCCACCTTATAAGGCGCGCGGGCAAGAGCCGCAGCCTCTATCATACTAGGAAAATCGCTTAAGTGTTTGAGAATTTGGGCCTCGCCCTCGCTCTTTAAGAGCGCGCCGCTCTCATCGATCGGGAAATTCTTCCCCATTTCGAGCAAAGAATGGCAGCGGGCATGGGCATATTGCGCATAGTAAACCGGATTCTCTTTGGATTGCGATAATGCCAGGTTCAAATTGAAGTCCAGGTGCGTGTTTCCGCTTCTCTCAACGAAGAAATAGCGAACCGCATCCGCTCCGACCTCTTCAACGAGGTCACGGTGAGTGATGGCCTTTCCGGTACGTTTGGACATTCTAACTTCTTGCCCATCTTTGTAGACACGAACAATCTGGTAAATTTCAATTTCCAAGGCCGTTTCCGGATAGCCTTTCATCATAATGGCGCTCTTCATGCGGTTGATATAACCATGGTGGTCAGCGCCAAGCAAATCGACGCAAAGGTCGAATCCACGGCTCAGTTTATTGTAGTGATAGCAGATATCCGGCATGAAATAGGTGTAAGAACCATCTTTTTTGATAATCGGGCGATCCTTGTCATCAAGGAAAGCGGTCGTCTTCAAATAAGTGGCACCATCTTGAACGTAAACGTAGCCACGTTTCCGCAAATCATCAATCGTGTCGGGAATGGTTGTTCCTTTACGAATTTCCGATTCATAAGAAAACTTATCAAAGCGGACATGGAAATCTGACATGTCTTTTTTGATTTTTGCAAGTTCGGCATCGATGCCAAAACGGATAAAGAAATCGTGGGATTCTTTGGTGTCCTTAAGATACTTCTCGCCATACTGATCTTTTATTGATTTCGCAATCTCAATTAAGTCGGTTCCGTGATAGTCATCATCGCCTAAGGTAAGAGGCTCTCCGAAGAGTTCGTGATAACGGGCCCTGACTGACTTGCCAAGGTGTTCAACTTGGTTGCCGCAATCGTTAACGTAATACTCACGGGTCACAGAGAAACCGGCGAAGTCATAGAGGTTGCAAATAGCATCCCCTAAGGCAGCGCCACGAGTGTGGCCAAGGTGTAAATCACCAGTCGGGTTTGCCGAAACGAATTCGACATCGATTTTCTTCTTTTTGTCTTCTCCGCGGCCATAGTTTTTGCCTTGGGCGAAGATGTTGGACAAAACGCTGCCTAAAGAGGCGCTTTTGAGGAAAAAGTTAATGAATCCAGGGCCGGCTACTTCTACTTTATCAATGACAGGAGAAGCCAAAACTTTTTGGAGTTCTAAAGCTAAATCCGAGGGCTTTTTGCCGAGTTTTTTCGCGTAACGGAGGGCTATATTGCTAGCGTAATCTCCGTGCGAAGGGTCCTTTGTGTTCTCGATAACGACGTCATTTTCTAAGAAGTCGTACCCGCACTTCTTTCCCGCCTCAATAATGGCGGCTTTCAACTGTTCTTCATTGGTCATGGTTATTTCTCCACTAAGACAACGGCGACAGCTTTCACGGCCTCGCCTTTTCCAACCGAATCTAAGCGCTCGTTTGTTCCGGCTTTCACCGAAACGTCATCCTTTTGTACATTCAAAAGTTTGGCAATATTTTCACGCATCGTTTCCTTATAAGAAGCAAGATGCGGTTGTTCTAAGATGATCATCACGTCGAGATTTTTGACATGATAATTTTTCTTGGAAATGAGTTCCACCGCTTTCGTTACGATAAGGGAACTATCCAGCCCTTCCGTTGAAGGATCGGAGGGTGGAAAATAATCACCAATATCGCCTAAAGCTAGAGATCCCAAAATGGCATCCGCAATAGCATGATAAACAAGATCGCCGTCGCTATGGGCCACAATGCCTTTTTCGAAGGGTATTCTTACCCCTCCCAAAGTCAAATGCTCACCTTTTGCGAGACGGTGAATATCTTCACCATAACCAATGCGGAAATCACTCATACGTTGAAACGGAAGAAGACGACATCGCCGTCTTTCATCACGTAATCCTTTCCTTCGCTGCGGAGTTTGCCAGCTTCTTTGACGGCTGCTTCGCTACCAAGTTTCTTCAAATCCTCAAAGTCGTAAATCTCGGCTTTGATGAAGCCCTTCTGGAAATCGCTATGGATGATACCAGCGCATTCTGGCGCGGTCATGCCATTGCGGAACGTCCAGGCACGGCATTCATCTTTGCCGCAAGTTAAGAACGTCGAGAGATTAAGAAGCTTATATGAGGCTTTGACAAGTTTATCAAGACCGCTCTCCTTAGCACCGATACTCTCCAAGAAATCCTTACGGTCCTGAACAGACGGCATCTGAGAGATCTCAAACTCAATTTCGCATGAAAGTGGGATGCATTGCGCACCTTCACTATCTGCCACCGCTTTAACGACTTGATAGTACTTGCAAGACTCAAGGTCTGTGTAATCGCTATCGGCAACGTTTGCTACGTAAAGAATGGGCTTCGTGGTCAATAAGAAGAAGTTCTTCTTGGCGTAGGCCGTCTGCTCTTCGGTCAAACCTTTGGCAAGACGAGCCGGAACGCCTTGCTCAAGGCAAGACTTCAAGATCGTCAGGATCGGCATTTCGTATTGAGCGACTTTGTCCTTAGCAATCCGAGCGCGAATATCCTGTTTGCCAATGCGGTTATTGACCGCATCGAGGTCGGACATTGAGAGCTCAAGGTTAATAACATCGATATCGGCTTTCGGATCAACGGGATCCTCGTGATAACGAAGAACCTGGGGGTTATCAAAGCAGCGTACCACCTCAACGATGGCATCACATTCACGAATGGCGGCCAAGAATTGGTTGCCTAGACCTTCGCCTTTGCTGGCGCCTTTAACAAGGCCAGCGATATCGTAGAAATCAAATGTTGCATTGATTTTACGAGCCGGATGGAACATATCGGTGAGAAAATCGAGTCTCTCATCCGGTACCATAACCACACCTGTATTGGGGTTAATAGTAGCGAACGGATAGTTCTCGGCTAGAACATGGGAATTAGTAATTGCGTTAAAAAGGGTGCTCTTCCCGACGTTTGGCAACCCAACGATACCAGCTTTAAGTGACATTCTGCTTCCTTCTTGCTTAGAGATTATATCTCTACACCCTCAACTATGAAAGACAAGAAAGGCCCTACCTTGCGGCAGGGCCTGAAGTGACTTCTTAACTAGTTAAGTTAGTCGACTTTCTTAATGTTCGAAGCGCGCGGACCACGTTCAGATTGCTGAACGTCGAATTCTACATGCTCGCCCGGCTCGGCGGTCTTGTAGCTATCCATGATCAAGGCACTGTAATGGAAGAAGTAGTCAACGTTATCTTCACCGTGAATGAAGCCGTAACCCTTCTCCTTGTTGAACATTTTAACTGTTCCCTTCATGAGACTCCTAACCTTCCTAGTTCGTTAATTAACTTAACCAACCGCGGATAATCATATCACCCCCGAATGAAATGCGTTACTAAAAAAGATTAAAAAGAGAAGGAAAAACCATTTAAGAAAAGAAAACAAAAAGAAATTATCGCCCTTCTCGCCTAAAATCCCTGCGGTTAATCCACGAATTTAGAAGCACTTGTAAAACAACTAACATCATGCCTGAAAGCATAAGGATTCCTAAAAGCGGCATAACGTCAAAAACAAAAGGGGATGCATAAGAAAAGCTTTGCTTTATCGTTTTGTCCACCACATATTCCAAAACCGAAATAAAGAAGAGACTTATGATGGTTGAGACACCTAGATGAGCAAATAAGGTTGCTCCGAAGCAATCGCCGATGCCGCCACGCGAGAGCCCAAGTTCATAAAGAAAACGCCCTTCGCTTTGATTTTCGACAACATTCAGAAAGGTCACGACGCCAAGCAGCAAAACACCAAGCAAGAGACAAACACCCATTCCGCCATAAAGAGCGATGTTGACGTAGGAAATAATCTCTTCAATGGAATCTTTAATTCGCGTCGATGGGTCAACGAAGGAAAAGGATGGAAATTGCTTTCCTAATTCTTTGGCTACCACCGCACTATCAAGGCCTTTCTTCACATGGAAGATCACACGCGTGGGTTCAAGATAAAATGCCGACATTCCCAATTTTTCACTAAAGAAATCCAATGGCCAATTCGACAAGGCGTGCAAAACGTAATTATTGCCTTCGCACACGCCCGTCACTTCGAGCTTCTCTAAACCATAAGTTCGATGGACTCTCGCGCCATCGAGTTCCATTCTTGCTTCGCCAGCCACATAAAGGACCGATGGATGACCCAATCTTTCGTCTAGTTTCTTTGAAAGCACAACTTCGTTAAGGGTTTCTGGCTTCTTTCCGCTAAGCAAAGACGAAAAATCTGCCGACAACGTTAAGGACGAAGACGCAGGCTTCAAATAGCTCCCCATCAAGGTATCATCTGGCAAGCCGACATCAAGAAGACTTTCTTCTTGGCTTTGGTCACTTCGCAAATCGATAACCGTCAGTAACGATTTTTCTTCGGGGGAAACGTAAAACGGAGAGGCGAAACCTACCATCAATGATTCGGGGTAAGCCATATAAGAACCCGAAGCCCCATAAACGTAGTCGCTCCAATACGACAACGAAGCAACCGTTTTGATAGCCTCGTTAGGCAATGAATGCTTATCCGCAAAATAGGGGTAATAACGATTCGGCCCAACCGCTTCGTCTTCTTCATATAGCGATGGGGCCCATTCCTTTTGCAAACCCTCAAACACAAAATCACTTAAGTCAGCACAGTCACGAGTTTTTTGATGGAAATTGTCAACGCCTTTTCTTTTGGAGAAATAAAAAAGTTTTTCCACATACCAAGGCTTACCAACAGCAGCAATAGGAAAACGCATCTTTGTTTCCAAAAGGTAGGTGTTCCACCGGTGATTAAGATGGTAAAGACGAGGCCGTTCCGTTTCGACGATTCCATCGATACGAAAAATCTGTTCATCAAGATAACTCCAAGAGTCGTTTTCTAACTCAAAAACGAGGTTCAAGGGATGACTGGAAAGATAAACGCTTAAAGTATTGTAATTTCTTAGAATTCCTAAACCCAAGCACAAACCAGCCATTGATTCATATGGCAATCCAAGAACAACCTCATCATCCTCCATGACTGTTGGTTTATTAGGCAATACCGTAACTTCTTCTTGATCAAGCCAAGAAAAATCCAAAGCCGTTCGGATACTGGCGTCTTGCAGAAGGAACTTCTGGGACTTTAAAGGAATGTAGACGGCATGAATATCTGGAAAGAAACTCTCAAAACGACCGACATAGCTGACTCCGTAATCGAAAATAAAGTCTTTATGATTATCCAGAATCTTTTTGGTTTCGTTTTCGTTAACTGGCAGGACGCTGCCAAATGTTTCCTCGCCTTTATTGTTTGGTTCCATGACCACTAGTCCGCTTCCTGTCAGCGAAGAAAAAGCATTTTCAAGTTCGCTTGATAAATCTCGCGAAACATAAAGAGCCAAAGCGAAAGCCAAGAAAGAAAATGTAATAACAGTCCTTCCTAGAAGGGTCCGCCATTTCTTGGCTTTTATTAGATGGAATGAGTGTTTAAGCCATGTTAGAAAACCAACATGAGGCGTTTGCTTTTCGCCACGACAAACAGGATAAGCTCTGCCTTCGATTTCACTCTTAACTGAATCGGATTTCTCATTTAGCAATTTTCCATTTTCCAATCTCAATAACACGTTCGCGTATTTCTGGGTTCGTTTAAGATCATGAGAAACCAGCAAAACCAAACGTTTCTCTCCGATTTTCGCTAAAAGTTCATAGATTTTTTCGGCATTATCGGCATCAAGAGCCCCTGTTGGTTCATCGGCTAACACAATCGACGGATCATTGATTAAGGCTCTAGCAATAGCCACCCTTTGTTTCTCGCCACCAGATAAAGTGTTTGTTCGTTGCTTCGCTTTATTTTCTAATCCCAAAGAGGCAAGTAACGACATGGCTTTTCGTTTTTTAATCACATCGGTTTCTTCTGATGTAGCGTTCAGAGGCAAAAGAACATTGTCTAGAATTGTCTCTAATTCCAGAAGGTCGTAGTTCTGCCGGATATATCCAATTTCTCGGAGCCTGAACGACGACCGTTCTCTTTCGCTTAAGGATTTCGGGCTTTTACCCAAGATTTCAACCGCGCCTTCATAGTCGACATCAAGGCCCGCCACGATATCAAGCAAAGTGGTTTTCCCTGAACCGGATTCGCCAATCACAGCCACAAGACCTTTGTTAGGCAAAACTAATGAAAGATCAGAGAAAATGATTTGCTGACCATGCCGTTTTGATAACCGACAAAAAGAGATGATGTTCATTCGTCCCTGAGGCTTTCTGCCATCGGCTTACGATTAGCCAAAGATAACGGGATACCCGCGCCAATTGCAACTAATAAAATCGCAATCAAAAATAAAGCAACAATCGGCAAAAGAGGGATTCCATATAGTTTCAATAACGGTAAAGAAAGAAGATTGGAAAGACCGGTTTGACGAGCGAGGATTGGATTGATTATTTTTTCTAATGGTCGAAGTAAGCCTAACGCCATCGTCGCGCTGAAAAGACTTACAAAAACATTTTCGGCGAGGTAAAGAGACGCCACTTCGTTTTTCCGGGCACCCAAAGTCATCAAGATTGCCGCTTCTTTGCGGTGCTCGATAAAAGAAGAATAAGCTAAAGAACCAACAATAAAGGCAACGGATAATGCTTCGATTACCAAAAAAGGAACCAGAGAGCCACTGATGGCTTTGCGAAGGGAGGAAAATCCTTCGGCAATGTCGTAAGCGGAATTGGAAATAGTACATGTTGATCCTGAAGAGGCTAATCTCTCCTGAACGTTTCGTAAGCCAGCGGCTTCTTCTTCGTTATGGGCAAAACACAAAAAGGAATAAGAAGCATAAGTTTCATCCCCCAACGATTCATCAAGAAGATCGGAGACTTTATATTGACGTTCGGATGCCTTTGAAATATTAGGCAAATCTAATGCTGTAAAATAATCGCGTTCAGCGGGGTAAGAAAAGTATACACGAGGAGCATTTAAAAAAGAGAATTCCTTCACTACTCCAATGACCTTAAAAATAAAGTTCAAATGAAGGGTGTCTGATACATCAAATTTGTTGACAGAAATATCCCTTTGCAGCGATAAGGTTTTGCCAACCAAAGAAAAGGAAAATAAATCAGCCATTTCTTTATTGACCAAACAAGAATAAAAATCGTTCAATTCAGGGGAAGAACCTTCCACCACCAAATTGCTTCCTAATTCATTGAGCGTTGTATCGAAAATTGGACTAAAAGAAATGGGTTCGATAACCTCCCCATCTAAAGTGGCTGCAGTATAGCTTGGTAAGAAGTATGAATAATCGTTTTCGATTGAGATGTTAGGGTAATCTGAAAAGATGATTTTAGCCGTATCCAAAGTAGGCCTTTCGTTCTTACTTAATTTAAGTGGAGAACCCGTAATGGGATAACTGATTTTCTCGCTAAGGGAAGCTTGGTAGTACAAAAGGGTCTTTTTCTTCTCCAAATTCAAAGATTCTTGGCTTCCATAAACAAAAGATGCCGAAATAAGGAGCGATGCATATCCAACCACTCCAGAAACGAAAGATAAGAGGTTTTTGCCGAGATTTTTCTCAAAATGAGCCCGCAAAATCCACCTCTTCCATTCTTCTTGATGTCCTCGAGACGGTTTTGAAAAACTCAGATGCGGGCTACTATCTTCCGGATTTGTGTCAGACACCAGCCCTCCATCCGAAAGCGCCAGGGTCCTTTCAGCATAGTTTTGAATCATTTTTTCGTTATGACTCACCAATATGACAAGGTTCTTTTTCGCTATTTTCTTTAGAGCCTCCATAACCAAGGATTCGTTATGTTGATCAAGAGCCCCAGTAGGCTCGTCGGCAAAGATAACTGAGGGTTCGCCAATGATGGCTCTTAAGAGCGCAACTCTTTGTTTTTCTCCGCCAGAAAGAACGGCACATTTTTTGTTCTTTAAATCTTCCATTTTAAACTCTTGAAAAAGAGCCTCTGCTTTGGTTTTTGCGACGTTGATTTTTTCTCCCCTTATTTGAAGAGGCAAAATTACGTTTTCCCATCCGGTTAAATCTTCTAATAAATTGAAATGTTGATACAAAAATCCGAAGCGAAAATTTCTTAAGTTTTCGCGCTCTTTTCCTTTAATGTTTTTCAAATTTGTTCCATTGAAGAAAATAGAGCCTTCGCTTGGCTCTTCAAATGTGGCTAAAAGATTGAGTAAAGTGCTCTTCCCTGAACCACTTTCTCCTTTAATAGCGACCAAGCCTCTTGGAGGCAATGATATATTGACATTTCTTAGGGCCCACTTATCCCCTGCTTCTGAAACGTATTTTTTCCCTAAGTTTTTTACTTCAAACAAGAAAAGCCCCTCCACTATATGGATAGGGCTTTTTTGCTATTTCGTACCAAGAATCTCTAGTGGTCCTTCATGATGAGCGAGGACTTTCTTCACTTTATGGTTGAAGGAATCTCGATCTATCATCAGGATATTTCCACATCCGAGGCAACGGATTTTGATGTCCGCCCCTAAACGAATTATTTGGAAGCGTTTGGAATGGCTTGCGCAAGGATGGGGACGTTTCATCTCCACCTCATCATATAGCGTGTAGGTTGGAACCTCGTTTACCAAGGGTTGTCCTCCATTTTGACGGCAGCCGGAATCTTCGGTAAGCCAGGCATCGTCATAATCGCTCCAGTGAGCGGAACCACGAAGTTCGCGCCCGCCGAGAGATTGACTTCACGAATGGTAATCTTGAAGCCGCGGGGNGCGCCCAAGACTTTTGGATCATCTGTTAACGATTGCGGGGTCTTCGCCATGCAGATATAGGCATCGCCGAAGCCCATTTTTTCGTATAGGGCCAATTGTTCTTCGGCCTTCGGTTCATAAACAACTTCGCCAGCACGATAAATCTCTTTGCAAATAGTCTCAATTTTCCGTTTTAACGGCATCTTGAGGTTATAAAGCGGGTGGTAATCGCTCTGAACGTTAGAAAGCATGAACTGAACTTTCTTGGCTAAATCGACCGATCCTTCACCGCCTTTAGCAAAGCCATCGAGGAACGAATACTCGTAATGATGTTCTTCGCACCACTTCTCAACGAAAGCGACTTCTTTATCCGAATCGCTGGCGAAATGGTTGATTGCTACAATAACAGGCACGCCATATTTCTTGATGTTCTCGAGATGGGTTTCGAGGTTAGGCATACCTTTGCTAAGGGCATCAACGTTCTCATTAGCTAGTTCTTCAAATGGCACTCCACCGTGCATCTTCAAGGCGCGAATAGTGGCGACCATAACGGCTAAGTCACAATGCATGCCACCTTCGCGGCAAGCGATATCCAAGAACTTCTCGGCACCCAAATCAGCGGCGAATCCGGCTTCGGTCACCACAATAGGGGCTAATTTAAGAGCCATCTTAGTTGCGATTAAACTATTGCAGCCATGTGCGATGTTAGCAAACGGGCCACCATGAATGATGACAGGGTTGTTTTCAAGGGTCTGCACGAGGTTCGGCTTTAAGGCTTCTTTCATGAGCTTCATGACGGCATGGGTAATCTGCAAATCTTTGACAGTTAAAGCCTTGCCATCCATATCGTAGGCGACGATGATGCGTTCAAGACGAGCTAAGAAATCATCCTCATCTTTAGCCAAGCACATAATGGCCATCATTTCGCTGGCGACCGTAATTACAAAACCATCTGTACGGACAGTTCCGTTTTTATCGCCTTGAGCAACGGTGATCTGACGTAANGCCCGGTCGTTCATATCCATAGCCCGTTTCCAAACGACGCGGTTCGGGTCNATACGAAGAGGATTTCCTTGATAAATCGAGTTGTCGATTATGGCAGAAATAAGGTTGATGCTGCTCGTTAAAGCGTGCATATCCCCCGTGAAATGAAGATTGATGTCTTCGGCTGGAGCCACGGAAGCGAGTCCGCCACCAGTCGCGCCACCCTTAATGCCAAACACNGGNCCAAGGGCTGGNTCGCGTAAGCAAAGGAGAGCCTTTTGACCGATCTTGCCAAAGCCTTCCGTCAAGGCAATCGAAGTCGTTGTTTTGCCTTCGCCGGCTTTTGTCGGCGTGATAGCGGTCACCAAGACAAGCTTGCCATCTGGTTTGCTTGCAAGTTTATCGTTGATTTTCGTGTCTATTTTCGCTTTATAGAAGCCATAAGGCTCCACATAGTCGCTATCAATTCCAGCGGCTCGCGCGATTTCTCCAATTTTCAAAAGTGCCATCAAAATACCTCCTGAAGATTTCTCTCCACCTAATTTCTACGATAAGGATATTACTAGGACTACTTCTTTTCTAGAAAATCTATAACCCACCCAGCCATGGCTAAACCGGCGGCCGAAGGTACCATCATCAAGGAAGCTGGCTTGGGGCCTTTAGTTAGGGGCAATTCTTTAGAGCAAACGCAGAGGATGGTTGACAAATTTAATTTTTCATCCCGAAGGGTTGACCGAAGTTTTTTGGCCAATGGGTCGCCTTCCGTTTTGTCTAATTTGATGATTTGAATTTGAGTCGAATCAAGGCGATTTCCCATGCCCAAAGACACAATCAGGGGGATTGCGTGTTCTTTTGAATATTTGATAAGGGCAACTTTGGCTCTAATATCATCTAAACAGTCGAGCAAATAATCACATTTAGTGTAATCGTGCAAAACTAAAGTCTCTTCGGAAACAGAATAGTTTTCAGGAATGACTTTCACGTCATCACGAATGGATGCACCACGTTTTTGCGCCGCCAAATCTTTTTCTTTGCCAACGTCCTCACGGACATAAAGAATTTGCCTATTCAAATTATTTTCATCGACAACGTCTCGATCGATGGCATAAATAGTGCCAACGCCCGCTCGNAAAAGAGCCTCGAAAGCCGTTCCGCCAACGCCACCCAAACCAAAAATGGCCACTGTGGCGCCATGGAGTTTTTTCACCCCTTCTTCACCAAGAAGAAGGGTAGTTCTGTCATCAATGCTCATACTTATCAATTATCTCCTCTAACGAGGAAACGTAAATCAAATTGAATTGGTGACGGAACCAGGTTTCTTGTTCCTTCACGTAATGGCGGGTGTTGGTTTTGATAAGAGTTTTTGTTTCATCAAGTGTTGATTTCTTATCGATATACGGGAATAGTTCTTTGACCCCGATGGCCTTAAACGCATGAACATCACGACCATACTTTTCAATCAAAGGCAAAGTCTCTTCCAAGAGACCGGCTTTAAACATTTTTTCGACTCTCTCTTCCACCAAGGGATAAAGTTCATCGCGTTCTTTTGTTAAGCCAAAGAATAACGATNCGAAAATCGGTTCATGANTTTGCTTGGCAATAAGGGAGGACTTGGATTCTCCAGCAGCCAGGCAAATTGCAATGGCTCTTAAAGTGCGACGACGATTCTGATATGGAATCTTGGTGGCTTCCAAGGGGTCCATTTTCTCTAAAATCCCATGCAAATCCCCATTGGATAACTTTTCATAAGGCGTCAAATCAACTTTCGATGTATCAAGAGAAAAATCGTAATCGAATAAGGCCGAACGAATATATAGACCACTGCCACCAACGAGAATTGGGGTCTTATTTCGGCCTAAAACATCTTTGATTGCCACGCGGCAATCTTCCTGATAATGGGCAATGTCATAGTTCTCGCTTAAGGGAACAAAACTATAAAGATGATGCGGTACTTGAGCCTGAAGCGCTTTGGAAGGAACGGCAGTCGCAATATTCAATTCTTGATAGACCTGAAAAGCGTCGGCGTTAATGATTTCGCCGTCTATCTTCTTAGCCAAGGAAACGGCGAGTTCGCTCTTGCCACTTCCAGTAGGTCCCGTCAGAACGATGATCATCTGATCGTGTCCCTCACTTCAAGGAGCGTTTCCGTAACGGTTTCTAATAAGGCCTCACGATTTGCTAACAAAGGATGGTTTTTAATTTTCGTTAGCACGTCTTCATAGACTTTCTTCGCCGCTTCGTATTTCTTCGCATCGCCCATAGAGAGGGCTAAGGCTTTCTTGCTTTCGACAAAGGAATCCCCTAACGCTTTGATTTCAGGGTCATCGCGGACCGCTTCATCGAGTTTCAGATATTCTTTCATGATAGGGTCGTGACGAAGCAAATAAGCCACATCTTGAGTTTTTAAAAGAAGTGGATCGCCGACAAGTTCTCCGATAAGCGAGAAGGTGTGGCTCTCTTTGATGATAACGGGGACAAGGGCGCCCTTAAGATAAGCGGGTCCTCTAAAATTCACTAGCTTGCCATTGCTGGCATAGCCAGAAAGAACGTCATCGTCTTTTTTGCTGGGGCCATCAACCAACACTTGATAGGTTTTTCCAACCATGCTGAGGCTGTGCTTCGAAGTCGAATCTTCGATGACTTTGGTTAAACGCATAAAACGCTCGTGTTTTTCTTCATCCGTGATGTTGTCTTTAATCGCGGCGGCTGGGGTTCCTCGGCGAGGCGAATAAATGAAAGTGAACGCCGCGGAATAGCCAACTTCTTCGCATAGAGAAAGAGTCTCATCGAATTCTTCGGCTGTTTCATTTGGAAAGCCAACGATGATATCGGTTGTCAAAGCCACATCCGGAATGGCTTCTCTAATACGCTTGGTTAAAGCGAGATACTCTTCTCTCGTGTAACGACGGCCCATTCTTTTAAGACAGGTGTCGCTGCCAGACTGAACTGGCAAATGCAGCCATTTCAAGATGTTGTCGTGTTTGGCCATCACCGCAATCATCTCATCGGTGAACTGGCTTGGATAGGAAGTGAGAAAACGAACTCTTGGAATATCCAAAGAGGCTACCTTATCAAGCAAGGTCGCAAAGTTTGAACCGTCTTTCAAATCCAAACCATAGCTATTGACGTTTTGGCCTAGAAGGGTGATTTCCTTATAACCATGATCGACGAGATCTTGGCATTCAGCGAGAATCGCTTCTTCGCTGCGGCTCCGTTCGCGGCCTCTGGTATAAGGAACAATGCAGTAGGTGCAGAACTTATCGCAACCATAAGAAATGTTCACATAAGCTTTATAGTCATCAAGACGAACGGATGGCATTCCTTCCACCACATCCCCTGCAAAGCTTTCCACATCAACAAGACCTTTTTTCGAAACGATAACATCGTTCAATAAATGGAGAAGGTTAGAAACGTTATGCGTGCCAAAAATGAGGGAAACATAAGGGTATGTTTTTGTCAATTTCTCGGCAATTCCCTCTTCTTGCATCATACAACCCGAGACCGCGAGGATGAAGGAATGGTCCTTCTCGGCTTTGGCTTTAAAGAGGCCGATTTCGCCATAAACCTTGTCTTCGGCGTTCTCACGAACCGCGCAAGTATTGATAATGGCCACATCGGCTTTTGTCTCGTCGTCAGTTCGCTTAAAACCGGCCAATTCTAAATAGCCCGACATGACTTCTTCGTCACGAATATTGGCTTGGCAGCCATAGGTACGAATAAAGAAATAACGTCCTTTGGCATACGCTTGAACAGCGGCCGGAACATCTTTTTTGTCCACGAGTAAAAGCGGTTTTTCAACCCGGTTGCGGGCCTTCTTCATGTCAGGAAGGGAACGATAGGTGCATTTACTCATTTTGTGGGCTCCAGGAGATTGATGGTTTCGATAGAAATAGCCTTATAAGTCGTATCGTCCACTTCGATTATGACAGCATTCACCATCGGGCGGGCATTATCGTTGATCTCAAAGACACCTTTTTGGCCGTATACGATTTTGTTTATCACCGAATTCTTCTCAAAGCCAATGACACCATCGGACGCTCCACACATGCCAATATCGCTGATGTAGGCCGTGCCTCCATCAAGAATTTTGGCATCATTTGTTTGAACGTGGGTATGCGTTCCGACAACAGCGCTAACTCGTCCCGCTAAAACATAGGCGAATATTTCTTTTTCGCTCGTGCTTTCGGCATGGAAATCAACGATATGAATACAAGGATCGGAAGCCTTCAATAGCTGTTCCATCGCCTCTACTGGCGAAGAAACGGTTTCGGTCAAGAAAGCCTGGCCGAGAACATTGGTAACTCTAATCTCAACTCCATCGACATCATAGGAAGCCGAGCCCACACCATGCTTGTAATTGATGAGGTTCAGCGGACGAATCAAATCGTCCGCGTCATCGATATAATCATCGATTTGTTCTTTGGCGTGCCAATGGTTGCCTAAAGTAATGCAATCAACGCCGCTAGAGATAATCTCATGATAATGGCTTTCGTTGAGGCCTTTGCCATGGGAAGCGTTCTCGCCATTGGCAATCACGAAATCGATGTCCTTAGAGCGAACCAAAGACGGCAAAGAGGCCTTGACGGCCTCTCTACCAACTTTACCAACGATGTCTCCGAAGAAGAGAATACGCATAGAAAAGGGTGATTATTTAGCAGTCTCAACAGCGCGATATTCGCGGATGACCGAAACTTTGATTTGTCCTGGATAGGTCATCTCAGTCTCGATCTTCTCACGCATCTTCTGAGCCATTTGAACGGCCTGATCATCGCTGATCTTCTCAGGGATTACCATGACACGAATCTCACGGCCAGCTTGCATAGCGTAGGCTTGCTGAACGCCATCGAAAGTCTTGGCGATATCCTCAAGCTGAGTAATGCGCTTGACGTAAGTCTCCATCGTTTCGCTGCGAGCGCCCGGACGAGCGGCGCTGAGGGTGTCAGCTGCAGCCACAAGGTGCGAGATAACATATTTAGCCGGCACATCGCCGTGGTGCGATTCAATCGAGTTGATAACAACATCCGGCTCGCCGTATTTACGAGCCAAATCGGCGCCAAGTTGAACGTGGGAGCCTTCCTGTTCGAAGTCCACGGCTTTGCCGATATCGTGTAAAAGTCCAGCACGTTTGGCAAGGTTCTGATCGAGGCCTAACTCAGCAGCCATGATGCCGCAGAGATAAGCGACTTCCATAGAATGCTCAAGGGCATTCTGACCATAAGAGGTACGATACTTCAAACGGCCAAGGTAACCACAAAGTTCTTTGCTGATCTTCGGTAAGCCAAGTTTGAAGGCGGCATCTTCGCCGGCCTTTTGAGTTTCGGTCTCGACGTCGTGTTTGAACTTAGCGGCGATTTCTTCAATGCGGCCCGGCTGAATGCGACCGTCTTTGACGAGATATTCCATCGTCCGACGGGCAACTTCACGGCGGATCGGGTCGAAGCAGCTGACGGTGATGACTTCAGGGGTGTCGTCGATGACAAGATCAACGCCTAAGGTTTGCTCAAGGACACGAATATTGCGTCCTTCACGTCCGATAATGCGGCCTTTAAGTTCGTCACTAGGAAGAGCGATGACGGCAACCGTGCGCTCGGTAGTGACTTCCTGGGCATACTTATCGCAAGCCAAAGCCAACAAGTCCGTCGCTTTTGCCTGAGCGGTCTCTTCGGCTTCGTCTTCTTGATTCTTAATATAAGCAGCGATTTCGGACGACATCTTGCTCTCAACACGAGCCATGATTTCGTCGTGCGCTTCCTTCACGGACATACCACTGACTTTTTCGAGTTCAGCAATAATGCCATCGATCTTGGAATCCAAATCTGCCTGCTTCTTATCGCAAGCGGCCAAACGGTTCTTCAAATCCTCGTTTTTGGCATCGAGGGCATTTTCTTTTTGAAGAAGGACATTGTCGCGCTGGTCAATGGTTTGTTCACGGATGTCGAGTTTGGCTTGATCGGCCTGAATCTCTGACTTCATTTGACGAATGTCGTTTTGTGCGTTTTGCTTAGCTTCAAAAGCGGCCTGCTTAGCATCGATCTCGGCGTTCTTGGTAATGCGTTCAGCTTTGATTTCAGCATCCCGAAGAATCTGCTTGGCTTCTTTCTGGGCGGAAGAAGTTTTGAAAGACGGAATTAGTTTGAATACGACGACGGTAATCACGATGCCGACGACTAAAGCGCCAACACTGATACCAATCCAACCACCGGTTGTGAGGGCGGCGGTTACGAAGTTTGCGAACATAAAACTGCTCCTTTATATATGGAACCAAAAGGGTACATTACGCCCATGTACGAAAAAGTGTTTGACTTCGTATTTTTATAGCAAGCCTTGCGGCCAATTACGAGGACCCAATACTAAATCTATGGGTGGTAAGTACCTAAAAGGTACGGGAATATTGTAACAAGCCTTAATCGAAAGCGCTACGAATAAAACTATTTCTCTTCCAAAAATACCAAAATATGGCATCCATAAAAGATCCTAGATGAAAAAACACGCCAAAGAAAAAACCGCCTACGAATTGCAGGCGGTTTTGGTCAATTGAGTGGACTTTTGCCGAGATTTTGCTCTTATTCTTCCTCTCCATCAGCGGACGGAGCGGTCGAACCTTTAAGGGCAACGCGGATCTTGGCTTCGACATCTTTTTCAACGTCTGGATGTGATTTGAAGTACTCTTTGGTAGCTTCGCGGCCATTGCCGATCTTCTCGCCAGAGATTTCGTACCAGTTGCCGGTCTTTTGGACCAAGCCAAACTGGACGCCAAGATCGACAAGTTCGCCTTCCTTGGAAATGCCTTGGCCATAGATGATATCCACGACCGCACTCTTAAACGGAGGAGCGACCTTGTTCTTAACGACTTTGATCTTAACGGTATTGCCCAAAATGTCGCTGCCATTTTTGATGGCATCGGCTCTACGCAAATCCAAACGAATGGAGGCGTAGAACTTCAAGGCGCGGCCACCGGTCGTAACCTCAGGATTGCCATAAACAATACCAACTTTTTCACGAAGTTGGTTGATGAAGACAACAAGGCAGCCAGTCTTATCGAGTATGGCGGCCAATTTGCGCATCGCCTTCGACATAAGGCGGGCTTGTAAGCCAACCTGGTTATCACTCATAACACCATCAAGTTCAGCCTGCGGCACAAGAGCGGCAACCGAGTCGACGATAATGATGTCAATCGCACCGCTTTGGGCAAGCATCTCCACGATTTCGAGAGCTTGTTCGCCACTATCCGGTTGCGAAAGGATAAGTTCGTCAATATTGACGCCAAGTTTGGCTGCGTAATCAGGATCAATGGCGTGCTCAGCATCGATATAAGCTGCACGGCCACCTTTTTTCTGGCATTCCGCCACCGCATGTAAAGCCAAGGTTGTTTTGCCAGAGCTTTCAGGTCCGTAGATTTCTACGATGCGGCCTTTCGGATAACCGCCAACGCCTAACGCCTGGTCCAGTAGAAGAGAACCAGTCGGAATCACATCGACATCAACGCGGGCGTGATCGCCTAAACGCATCACGCTTCCTTTGCCATACGTCTTCTCAATGGCTTTGAGAGCGTCTTCCAACGCTTCGTCTTTTTTTGAATCGGCCATAATGTTCCTCCTCTATAGGTTAGTGCCTTTTGGCGAATTCGTACCAAGAAAGTTACAACATCGCATCAATTTCTTCGAGCGCTTTATCTACACACTGTTGACGAATGGAATTCCGAGTTCCCTTGAAATGGCAAGGGAAATGGAAGATACCGCGATTGCCAAAAGCGACGCTTATAAAGACATCGCCAACTTTCGCACCACCAGGTTCGGCAGTTGGACCAGCGTTGCCAGTGAATGATACGCAAACGTCCACGAAGAGAGCTCTTGCTCCGCCTAATGCCATCTCATCGGCTACTTCTTGTGAGACAACGCCGAAGGTATCAATCGTTTCTTCTTGAACTTCGGCCAGGTGGGTCTTAACGGAATTATCGTAGGAGACAATCGCGCCTTTAAAAACCTTACTGGCTCCAGGAATTTCGCAAATAGTCGAGGCAAAAAGTCCGGCAGTCAAACTTTCGACTGAGCCAAGGCTCATNCCTTTTTCTTCGAGTTTTTTTAAAACCGAACGAGCAGGACTATCCATTCTTTTTATCTTCCTTGAAAACGGAGCGGTTTTGGACCACATAAATGACTCCGCTTAATAATGAGGCAAAGGTCGCGATAAACATGAAGATATAGGAAAGGCGGCCATAGCCCCAATTCGCATCAAAATAAGAGAACGGCCAATCGTTTAAGAAGAAAAGCGGGATGGCCACCATTTGGCAAACGGTCTTGATTTTGCCAAAGATATTAGCGGCTAAAACCTGGCCTTTTCCAGCGGCGATGAAGCGCAACGAATCAACAACAAGATCACGAAGGATCATCACGATTGTGCAAAAAACCGGAATAACGATATTGTTTGGAGCAATGAAATTGGGGACCGATAAGAAAATTAAGCAAGAATCGACAAGAAGTTTATCAGCTACAGGATCAAGGAACTTGCCTAAATCGGTGACTTGATTCCATTTGCGGGCCAAATACCCATCAAGTTTATCGGTAAGAGCTGCGATGACAAAAACGCAAAAACAAACAAAATAGACAAGGCTGATAGTTGAATTGCCAAGATATACTTCTGGGAAATTAGGAATGAAGCCAATGACCAAAAGGCCGATTAGCATAATGCCAATGAGAACGATTCGCGAAACAGTAATTTTTGTTGGGATGTTCATGATGCTTGTTCTTTTTAGAAATGAGTTTCCGGCCCGATAAGCCATGTTCTGTCGAGGGCGACGATTAATCTCAGGTTTCCCTGGTGAAGTTATCTTCGGTTAGACTTCTCCACTTCCCCTACCAAATTTGGGTTTCTCGCTTGTGGGGTTTGCCGCGTTTCACCTTGCTATTGCTAGCAAGCTCGTCTCTGTGGCACCTTGGGGACTCCGATCCGCCAGGGACCTTCATCCGCCGTTACGCGCTCCCGCGTACCCAGGCTTATTTATTAACCTGGCGCAATCACTACGGCCATCACAGACCGTGCGAGCATGGACTTTCCTCTACCCTTGCGGGCAGCGATCGCCTGGGCCGGAATTCAATTTCGAATCTTCCGTTTCAAATTGTTGACGTTATAGCCTTCACTACTAAGGAAATCCTCAAGCGTCCGAATGCGCTGAATGTAAGTAATGTTCTCGGCGGTCGGGCGATCTCCGGGCTTAATACCCTTCAAACGACTGGCCATTGAGGCATTATCAATTTCGAGCTGCTTATTCTTGGCCCAAAGGCTCTCCGAATCAGTTTTGGCTTTTCCTTCGCTTTGCTGAAGGGCGGCAACTTGGTTCTGAAGCGAAACAATTGTAGTCTCTTGCTGTTTCTGAGCTTCGGCGTAACTAACGTAATCCTGAATTACCAGATCCAAGAAGGCATCCACTTCGTCAGGGTTGTATCCCTTGACGTCGCGTGTAAACTTCTTGTCTAAGATTTTTTGGACGGTTAATTGAATCCTGTCGTTCATAAAGAGACCCCTTCGATTATATCGAAGCGCGCCTCTTTCTTCAATGAAAGAGGAACTCGTCTCCGCGAAAAGTCCATTCGGTGGTAGAATTGCCGTAATGAAAGCCTTACGAAAAGCAATAAAAGATAAACGAGTTCTCGTCTTTGTAGACCTTGAAGGTACTCAATTCACTCACGAGATGATCGAGATTGGCGCATATGTTGCGTATCTCGATGATGATTTACATATCAAAAAACACGATAAGGGCTTTTCTACTTATGTAAAGGCCACCAACCCAATCGGGCGCGTGGTCGAAAATATGACTGGCATAACCGAGAAAACATTGAAGACCAAAGGCGTCAGTTTCCCCGCTGCCATGACTCTCTTCCAAAAGTATCTCCGTAAAAACAAGAATAATTGNATATTTGTCACATTTGGAAACCATGACTTGGTCATCGTGAACAAGAGCGTTTATTACTCCGGCGATGCCAGCAAAGAGTTCGCTCATACCATTAACAAAGAATATCTCGATTTTTCGCAATTCCTTTCTACTTATATAAAGGATCCCAATGGCAACCCATATTCTTTAACCAACTATCTCAAAGTTTTCGGCGTCCCTTTTGAAGGCCGGGCTCATGATGCTTTGACGGATGCCCTTAATCTGATGGATTTATATAACGCTTTCTTGGATCATCCAGAAATCGTCGAAGAAGAATACAAAAAGGTCCTTTGCAAAATGCACCACCTGCCAGCCCCAATTGGAGTCGTGCTTAAGAAACTAAGCGAAGGCGGAACCGTCACTCCCGATGTTTGGGAAAATGCCATAAAGGATTCACTTAAATGACCGTTCGTTATCCTAATGGGCAAGCCTACGTTCCGTGCGAAAAACCCATCAAAAGAAAAGTTGCCAATGCCGCTAACCGTGGCATGGGTTTTGAAAAAGACATCAACGATACCAACGCTTATTATCTCGAAAAAGGTCTAGCCCTCGTTTATAAACGTCCAACCCCAATCAATGTCGTGAAAGTCGATTATTCCCATGGAGCCAAAATCACCCAAGCCTATTTTGAGTGCCAAAGCACAACCGACTACAACGGAGTCTATAAAGGCCATTACCTTGATTTCGAAGCAAAAACCACGAGAAGCAAAACTTCGTTCCCTTTAAACAACATCGCCCCACAGCAAGTTGCGCACTTACGGAACGTTCATAAGCACGGCGGCATCGCATTCTTCATCGTCAACTGGTACGCCAAAAACGAAACCTATGTTCTAGATGCAGGATACGTTTGCGACTTCTATGAGCAAAAGCCTCGAAAATCTATTCCATACGAGGAATGCAAACAGCATGGCTATTTGGTCAAAGAAGGGTTCAGACCCCGTTTTGATTACTTGCCTTTGGTTGACAAATATTTTTTAAAGTAAGGACAAACCTCTTTTAAGCCGCAATTTTCGCAAGCTGGTTTTTGGGCATGACAGATTTCACGACCAAAGATAATCATTGAGTGATGTAAGAAGATCCAGGACTCTTTTGGGAATTCCTTTTCGAGTCTTTCTTCGACTTTGGCTGGATCCATGTCTTTTCGGGCGTATCCAAGCCTAAAAGCCACCCTGCCGACATGGGTATCGACCGGAAGGGCCGGAACAGCATATCTTTCGGCAAGAAAAACGCCAGAAGTCTTCTTTCCGACTCCGGGCAACTCCATTAATTGAGCCCTGGTTTGCGGTATTTTCTCGGCAAAAGTCCCTTCAATTGCCCTTCCAAGCTCGATTAAGTTCTTAGCTTTGTTGTGATATAACCCAAGCGACTTTATATCACGTTCAACATCGTTAATAGAAGCTTTTGCAAGCTCTTTTGGGCTTGGAAAATCCTGAAAGAGGCGAGGAGTAACCTGGTTGACGGATTTATCGGTAGTTTGGGCACTCAAAAGAATGGCGCAAAGACATTCATAGTCATTGCGGAAGTTCAGAGCGCACTTAGCATCCGGAAAACGCTTTTTTAAATAAGAAAGAACAACGTCACTTGGAGCCTTGGCCATTGTCATCGCCCCACATTTTCTTGGCGATTTCGAGAGTCTTTTCAATGTCTTTATCCCAACTTTGGTTGACGCTCGTAGCGCCTTCCTTGGCAACATCAGACGCCGCCCGCTTAGCTCTTAGGCATTTATCAACGGCCCGAAGGTTCTTTTTGTTTTGGCGAAGCGAGTCCAATAAAGCGTCTTGAATCTCTTCGTCTTTATAACCGCTGTCGAGCCACTCACCCATGGTTTGACTTTCCAATGGCGAAAGACTACGAGCAAGTTTGTCTTCGAAAAAAGCCACGAGTTTAGAAAGACGCTCAGTTCTTTCTTCGCTCATCAGATTTGCCTGATCGCGTTCAAGACTCTTTTGGAAAACGGTGTAAACCTTATCCTTAAGTGGTTCCAAAGAGGTTCTCATCTTGCCGCTCGAGGTGTCATAAACCAAGAATCCTTTATTCACCAGCGAAACCATCAACTGATCTATCTTGTCGGTTTTAAAAGTCATCTTCATCGCGAGATTGTCAGCCGTTACTAAAGAATTGCCTTGTTCAAGAAGGTGATCGATAGACAAAATAACAGCGAGTTCTTCTTCGTTGATGCCCATCTTTTTGTACGAGTCTAGGAGGACGTAACGGAAGTCCACCGCCGACATAAGTGCGTTTTTAGCCATGGTGCTATTTTACACTAGAACGAAGCTTTCGTTCTTCCTCTTTGATTTTATCGGGATTCAGTTCTTTTAATAAGTCACGATTATCATCGATGGCTTCCTTTGTTTTTGGATCCAAACTAAATCCTAAAACTCTAGAAAAACGCTCAGCCCGAAGAATCCTTAAGGGGTCTTCTTTAACACGGGTTGCCGGGTCACCGATGAAGCGGATGACCTTATTATTCAAGTCTTCTACGCCACCGCAGTAATCCAAAAGCTGGTATTCCTCATCGAGATAAAGGGCGTTAATTGTGAAATCCCGTCTCTTATAGTCGAGTTTCGGGTCTTTAACGAATTGTATATGCGAAGGATGACGGAAATCCGTATAGGACCCTTCCAGACGCAGAGTCGTAATATCAATCTCTTCGCCTTCGAGCGTCAAACGGATGGAGCCAAACTTGCTAAAAGCGTAAGAAGCCTCTGGCATAAAGTCTTTTTCTTGCTCAGGCGTCGCATCAGTCACGAAGTCGTGATCTTTATATGGGCGGCCTAAAAGGAGGTCCCTGACACTACCGCCAACAATATAGAGGCGGAAGCCATAGGAACCATAGAGCTTCTTTAAAGTGTTAAAGAAACGGTCTTCCATAACGCTATAAGTTTAGCATAAGAAAAGCCCCACCGAGGTGGGGCTTTTGTTAGCTATTGAAGACTAAAGCTTAGTTAAGCTTGTCTTTAAGAGCTTTGCTGACTTTGAAGGACACAGAGGCACTGGCAGGGATTTTGATCTTCTGCTGGGTGGCCGGATTGGTTCCCTCACGAGCGGCACGATGCTTCTTCTCGAAAATGCCAAATCCAGAGAGCTTGACTTCTTCGCCTTTGACAAGGGCATCCTCAATGACTTTGAGAACGGCCTCAATGGCGGCGTCGGCATCTCTCTTCGAGATTTCAGCCTCTTCGGCGACTTCGACGACTAATTCAGCTTTGTTCATGGATTATTTCCTCCTTGCTAAATCGGTTACCTTTAAACTAGCACCGCATCTAGGCTTTTGCAACTTTTTTCAATATTTGAGAACCCGTAGAGGAATGTAAGAAAGGATAAAATAAGACTTTCGATTAACTAACTATGTCAATTTTGAAAAAGTGCCGATAAAATCTATCGATAAAAAAGTAATCTTGTTTTAATCGACTATTTTTTCTATTTGTAAAGAATTCAATTTCAGCAAAAATCGGGGGATTTGAGCGTTATTCCCATTCAAAAGAACACGTTTCATCGACAAAAAACGATAAATGAAAAATAAGCAATTTTGTGAATACTTATTTACGTTGACGATAGACAATATTTACGGGACTTCCCGAAAAATCGTAGGCTTCGCGAAGCTTGTTTTCGAGATAACGGGTATAGCTAAAATGAGCGAAGTTTGGATCGTTGCAGAACATCACAAAAGTCGGCGGGCAAACTGATACCTGATTAGCGTAAACTATCTTTAAACGGCCATGATTAAACTCAGGGGTGGCGTTCAATAACTGAGCGTCCATTACCAAGCGATTCAAAACCGANGTATTAATACGNCGGTTATATCCATCAAAGGCCGAAGTAATGGCTGGGAGAATCTTATCAACGCCCGCGCCCGTAAGCGCAGAACAATAAAGAATCGTAGCGTAATCAAGGAACTTGAACTCTGCCCGCAGTCTTTCGGTGAAATCTTTTTGAGCAGCAGGGCCTTTTTCGGCGAGATCCCATTTATTAACTACCACCACGATGGCTTTTTTAGCGTCCATGGCATAGCCAACAACGTGTTTATCTTGCTCAATAATGCCTTCTTTGGCATCAAGAACAAGAACCGCAACTTCGGAACGATCGATAGCAGCCAAGGCTCTTAAGGCGGCGTACTTATCGACGGCTTCGTAAATCTTGCCACGTTTGACTAGGCCAGCTGTATCGATGACTACGTAATTACGACCGTCTTTAGAAAAGGCGGTATCGACCGAATCTCTTGTTGTGCCAGCCACATTGCTGACAATGGTTCTTTCAGAACCCAAAAGGCGATTGGCCAAGGAACTCTTGCCAACGTTAGGCCGGCCTATTAATGAGAAAGAAATGGCGTTGCCATAATCTGGCGCCGGTTTTTCTGGGAGTTTCTTGATAATGATATCGAGGACATCGCCAATTCCGATGCCGTGGGCACCCGAAATAGCGATTGGATCGCCGAATCCCAAGGAATAGAAAGGTGATTGATCGGCAATCTCATTGATGGAGTCGATTTTGTTAACGCCAAGAATGATCGGCTTTTTAGCTTTATAAAGAAGCTTGGCAATGAATTTGTCATCACCAGTCAAACCGGCCTTTCCATCAACAACAAAAAGAACGACATCGGCTTCTTCCAAGGCAATTTCGACTTGGGCTCTGATTTCCTCTTGGAAGGGGGCGTCTTTAATCTGGATGCCGCCAGTATCAATGACGGTGAACTCTTTGGTGAGCCAGGTTGCTTTCGCGTATAAGCGGTCGCGCGTGATGCCGCGTTCCTCTTCTACTATGGAGCGTCTTTCACCAACGATACGATTAAAAATCGTTGATTTACCAACAGAAGGGGCTCCGACGATGGCTAATGTTCCTAATGGCATGGGATCTCGATTCCGGTCTTGTTATGAATAACTTTCAAGACAGCGTCGACCGCTTGATCGATGCTTAACGGCGAAGTGTCGACAAGAACGCTATCGGGGGCTGGCTTTAACGGAGCAAACTCCCTGTTTGAGTCGATATAGTCACGATTGCGAATATCATCTTCTACTTGTTTTAAGGTGGTGTTGATACCTTTGGAGACATTTTCGTCATAACGACGAACGGCTCTGGTCTCAACAGAAGCAATTTGATAAATCTTCACATTGGCGTTCGGCAAGACATAAGTTCCGATATCGCGGCCGTCCATGACGACCGATTTCTTTGCCGCCATGGCTCTTTGCATATCTACGAGAGCCAAACGAATCGGTTTCATAGCGGCAATATAAGAAACATTGCCTGAAACGAGTGGTTCGCGAATGATCTTTGTAACATCTTCTTCATTGCAGATAACGCGGCCATCCGGCAAAAGCTCAATTGCCATTCCAGGAAGGACGGTGACAGACTGAACTTCGTTTTTCGGATCAAGACCTTTTTTGATAACCGCCCAAGTGACGGCGCGATACATCGCGCCAGTATCGATATAAGTAAAACCTAGAATCGATGCTACTTTCTTGGCGACCGTGCTTTTTCCAGCAGCAGCCGGACCATCAATAGCGACAGAGATAATTTGTTGTTCCATGCCCATTATTTTAAGCCCCTTGCACCCAATAAAACCACAAGAGGGTGAATCCAATGATGGCGATTGCCAATAAAGCAAACTTCACAATCAGCCATTCTCTCTTGCGTTTCTCGTAGACAGCATACGGAGTTGCTTTGTGGTCGGAAGGCAAAGCCATCGTGGATTCTGGCCGAATCGCATTTTTGCTTTTCGGTAAGGATTCAACGAAGGAAAGGTCGCGGTCACCCATTGGTCGTCCCGTACGTTTGGCTTCCGGGAACTTCTCCTCAGGCATAGCAGCGATCTTAGCCCTGTAGTGGGCCCACTTCTCCATACGCGTTCTCATAACGGACATATTCTACCCTTCGAAGGGTAGAAGCGAAACCCCGAATAATTTGGGGGTTAGAAAAAGCCACATTGAAGTTAGGGAAAATTCACCCTATAATCCCTATGTGCCATATTGGAGGATAAAATAATGGCTAAAAAAGTTAAAGTTAATAAAGATCTTTGCATCGGCTGCGGACTTTGCGTTGGAACTCTTCCCAGTGTCTTCGAATTCGGAGACGATGGAAAGGCCCAAGCCACTGCTGGCCCGGTGACCGATGAAGCCGCTGCGGATGAAGCGATTGCCAATTGCCCGGCTGCCGCTATCTCCGAAGACAAGTAATTAACAAAAAATGAGCAGCCCGCAAGAGCTGCTCTTTTTTATGCCTTCTTAACTGGAGTCTGTTCGAAATGCAGGAGTTTATGGATACTTCGATAAACGAAGAAAGTCAGAACAATAACGGCGGCATCCTTCATGATGTTTAAAGGCAAAACCGCAAAAAGGCCATATCCCCATTTCCAGGCATCAGTCCAAATTGACAAGGTTCCCCAAGCCGGATTGATGAAAGATATAGCGGAAGTGCACATCGCACGTAAAGCAGCTTCAGGGAAACCCATCACAAACATATAGAACGGAAGCATCGCATAGATGTTTAAAAATAAGGAAACGAATAATTGCAGAACGGTCGAAATAGCGAAACCGATGGCAACGCCCTTAAGGTTTCTTTTCTTTTGATAAACGATGGCGGCCGGAATCACAAAAGCGGAAGAGAAAATCAAATCAGAAAGTTCTCCCACGCAGAGGGTTGTAGTAAAAGGCAATTTGAGGATCGTTTTGATGAAAATCACTGCAAATCCCGCCCAAGGTCCATACGCAAAGCCGGCGATGAAAGCCGGAATTTCATCAAAGTGTAGCGCCAAAAACGATGGCAAAAACGGAAGATGAATTTGAAAAACCGGAACAATATAAAGAATAGTTGAAATGGCGCCAAAAATAGCGACCCGCGTCATAAAACGAACGCGGTCATAACTCTGCTTCGGCGATTGAGCCGAATAAACTTTGACTAAAGCAATAACTAAAAGAATGAAGACGGCAATAGTAACCCAGTTTCGAATATCACTCATGATAAATAAAAATCCCCCAGCTCACACTTCGGGGGACAACAATGCTTGCTACTTCTAACATCCGGACTTTACCGTTGGCGCCGGAATCACACCGGTTCATGCCTGATCATTATCAGGCTCGCGGGCTTTAACCGCCAGTCGACGTAATTATCGTCGCCCTGAAGCTAAGCATATTATAGTCTCGCTTTTGTAAAGCGCAACAACGACGCTTATTTCTCTTTTTTATTAGACAAAAGAAATTTGACGAAATCTTGCTTTTCGGCTTCCGTCTGAAATGAGATGGAAATGGAAGTTTTCCTATCAGCGACAGCAGAAGCTCCTAATACCTCTTTAATAGTGGCAGCTTCCGAATCCGCAACCTGCGGAATGGCGGCGTATTGTTTGGCCAATATTTCAGTATCGCGAACCGATAAGTGTTCGCTGTGAATCAACTTGCAAACAGTCTCAATTTCTTCATCAGAAAGAGATGCAATTGCCTTCGCGTGGCCGTATGAAAGCTTGCCCAAACAAATATCGGTGATAATGTGATCCGGAAGCTTCAAAATGCGAATGGTGTTTGCGACTTGGGAACGTGATTGATGCGACAAATTAGCCAAGGTTTGCGGGGAATAATTGAATTTTTGGATAAGGGACTGATAGACCAAAGCCATCTCCACCACGTTGCCGTTTCTTTGGTCACGGGTGTCNGCCAAAAGCATCAGCAAAGTCTCTTCGTCTCCGACATCGGCGACCACACAGTTTACGTTAGCCAAGCCAGCTCGTTTAGCACCATAAAAACGTTTGCGGCCAAGTATCAGTTCGTAATGTCCTCCCGACGGACGAACAACAAGAGGATTCCATAGTCCTTTATCACTAATGGATTTGGCTACTTGTTCAATGGAAGTTTCAGGAATTTTGACACGTTTAACAAAAGAGTTATCGTCAATCACCGAAAGAGGTAATTGGCGAGAAGTTTGGGCTTGATATTCTTTTTCAATTTCGGCGATGACGTCGTTTTTGGAGAACTTGCGGACGAGGTCGCTAAGACTTTCGCCAACAATTTTTTTATTGTTTTTGCTGGTCATGATCCAAAACCTCGCGAGCTAAAGCGGCATACGCCACCGCTCCTTGAGAAGTCGGACGCCAACTGCCAACCGGGAGGCCTTTTGCGCAGCTTTCTGGAAGAGAGATATTACGCGGAATGGCGGTTAAGAAAGTATTTTCTTTGAACAGGCCCCTAACCTGGGTGGCGATTTCGGTTCCTAAAGAGGTTCGCGGATCGTACATCGTTAAGAGAAAACCTTCGATGCGAAGATTCGGATTATAGTCATTTTGAACTCTCGTTATCGTCGAAAGAATGGCAGCCAAAGCTTCCATTGCGAAATATTCACATTGGACTGGAATAATGACGCCCATCGAAGCGACAAGGGCATTAAGGCTTAAAAGTCCCAATGATGGCGGACAATCAATAATGATGTAGTCGTAATTGCCAGTCAGCTTGGATAAAGCTTTTTGAAGTAAACGGAACGGCTCATTAGAAGGATTGGCTTGCAAATAGGTGTCTAATGAAGCCAATTTTAAGTTACTAGGAATAACAAATAGGCCATCTTCACTGGTGGAAACAATGCAGGAATTGATATCTTGTAAACCTGTTAAGGCATCAAAAACTGTTTTCGTAACCAGCGTGACATCGATGCCTAATCCCCTGCCTGCGTTTCCTTGTGAATCGAAATCGACCAAAAGAACTTTTTGGTGTTGTTTNGCTAAAGNGGCCGAAAGATTGATGGCCGTCGTAGTCTTNCCGACGCCACCTTTTTGGTTTGCGATGGAGATGATTTGACTCATGATGTTAGTGTACACGCGTGAAACACTTTTTAAAAGTTTCACAACAAAGGTTTTTTCAGAATCGTCGCCCAAGGTCTCGGATAGCAATTTGNAGTCTTNTTTTCTTTAAGGAAAAAGAAATTCTGCCGACTTCCTTCGCCGCCTGGCAAATCTTCTTTTTTAACTTCTTTTAAAACGAGTCCTAACTTCTTAGCCTCTGAACCTGTTTTATTAAATTCTTCCTCGCCTTTGGACCCCTTCATGGCTAAGAAGGTTCCGCCCACTTTGGTTAACGGGGCGCTAATTTCGAGGAGAATGCCCATCGGCGCGAGCGCACGGGCAGTAACGATATCGAAAGCTTCGCGTTCTTTCATCTCTTCACAACGTTTATTGATCACGACCGCATTCTTTAAACCACATTGTGTAATGACCTCGTTTAGGAAGGTGCATTTTTTGCCAGTCGCCTCAACTAAAGTAACTTTGCAATCAGGAAAAGCGATGGCCCAGACAAGTCCGGGGAAACCAGCTCCGGTTCCAAGGTCGGCGAGGGTTTTGCCGGAGATTTTCAAAGTTTTTGCTGGTATTAAACAATCATAGAAATGTTTCTCTACCACTTCGCTTTCTTCGGTAATGGCGGTAAGGTTAAACTTTTCGTTCCACTCTTTTAAGAGAGCGGCATATTTCTTAAGTTGCCCGACCATTGCATCACTTAAAACNACTTCTGGCTTTAACGAGGCNACCATTTCTTCATAAGTCATAAGAGACCTTTCTTGCGGAGCGTTAGGATGAGAATCGAAATGTCCGCCGGGTTAACTCCACTGATACGACTGGCTTGACCGATCGTAAGTGGCTGAACAGCATTCAACTTCTGACGGGCTTCAAGAGCCAATCCGTCAACCTTTGTATAGTCTACCCCAACAGGCAGCTTAATGCTCTCTAGTTTTTGGAAGCTTTGAGCCTCTTTTAACTCTTTTGCAATATAGCCTTCGTATTTGACCTTCGTTTCGAGGGCCAAGACGGCTCCATCATCAAATTTATAACCCTGTAATTCGGGCATAAAACTTGCAATATCTCGGTAGAACAGGCCTGGACGCTTTAAAAGATCGATTCCTTTATGACCACCGATCGTGTCCGTGAAACCATTCTTCAAAAGGTATTCTGTGCAACCTTTTTTGTCGCTAATATTGGTAGTTTCCATGATATGGATGGCTTCATCGATGTCACTATACTTTTTCTTAAAGGTTTCATAACGTTCGTCGCTGATCAAGCCAACCCGATGACCATATGGCAGCAAACGTAAGTCCGCGTTATCGTGTCTAAGTAAAAGACGGTATTCAGCCCGACTGGACATCAAACGATAAGGCTCTTCGGTGCCTTTAGTTACCAAATCATCGACCATTACGCCGATGTAGCTTTCATCACGGCGCAAGATCAAAGGTTCTTCTCCTTTGATCTTTAGAGAAGCATTGATGCCAGCCATTAAGCCAAGACCGGCGGCCTCTTCATAACCGGAAGTGCCACAAATTTGGCCAGCTCCATAGAGCCCATCGTACTTTTTAGTTTCAAGAGTCGGCTTAAACTGTAATGGCCTTACAGCATCGTATTCAATCTGATAAGACCACTTCAAAATCTCGGCATGTTCCAACCCAGGTAACGAATGGACAAGTTTCTCCTGAATCTCATGAGGAAAACCGGTTGAAAAGCCCTGAAGGTAAATCGATTCTCCGAATTCGGTTTCTGGTTCAAGGAAAAGTTGATGGCGAGGCTTATCAGCAAAGCGCACGACTTTGCTTTCGATAGAAGGGCAATAACGAGGTCCTACACCAGTGATGACGCCATTGAAAACAGCGGACTTATCAAGATTGGCTCTAATGATCTGCAAAGTTTCCGGCGAAGTATAAATCAAATAGCAAGGAAGCTGCTTGCTAAGCGGAGTGAATTCTTTGGTCAAAAAAGAGAAAGCTAGCTCCCCATCTTGGCCCAGTTGGATCTCGCCTTTTGAGAAATCGATGCTGCTCTTTTTAATGCGTGGCGGGGTTCCGGTTTTTAAACGGAAAATATCCATCCCCATCTCTTGAAGGCATTTGCTTAAGCCTTGCGATGATGGCTCGTTATCAGGCCCACCTGGATGTACATCAGTTCCAGAAATAATGGTGCTTTCCATGTAAGTCCCGGTGGTAATGATGGTGGCTTTGCTGGTGATTTTCTCACCTTGTCCCGTCACGACACCAAAGACTTTTTTCTCGTCATAGAGTAAAGCTTTGACTTCGCATTCCTTGACCGTGAGGTTCGGGACTGCCAAGACCAAAGACTGCATATAGGCCGGATAACCTTTTTTATCGACTTGGGCCCTCAAGCACTGGACGCCAGGGCCTTTGGCGGTATTAAGCATCTTGATTTGAAGAGGATGATGGTCCGCGGCAATGCCCATCATGCCACCTAATGCATCGATTTCGCGAACGACAATGCCTTTAGCTGATCCGCCGATGTGCGGGTTGCATGGTGTATTGGCCATCATTTTGATATCGAGGGTGCACAAAAGAGTCCGCATACCCATATGAGCAGCGGCACAAGCAGCCTCAACCCCGGCGTGTCCACCGCCGACAACAATTACATCGTAATCCATATTTTTATTAAATTTCTAGCCTATGGAATCTGACATATCCAGTTTGATAAGCTGATTCAATTCAACCGCGTATTCCATTGGGAGTTCACGGGAGAAAGGTTCAATGAATCCCATGACGATCATTTGGGTCGCGTCGGCCTCTGAAAGGCCTCGGCTCATAAGATAGAATAATTCTTCTTCGTTGATCTTGCTGACAGTGGCTTCATGTTCAATATATGAAGTGGAGTTCTTGATTTCGTTCGTCGGAATGGTATCACTAAAAGATTGTGGATCGAGAATTAAGGTGTCGCATTCAACATGGGCGTGGGCATTTTCAGCCGTTGGTTCCATTCTGACGGTACCACGATAATTTGCCGTGCCGCCATTCTTCACGATAGACTTCGAAATAATCGTTGAAGAGGTGTTCTTACCAATATGAATCATACGAGCGCCGTTATCTTGAAACTGATTGCGTCCGCCAACAGCGATAGAAATTACTGATCCTCTGGCCCCATCACCTTTAAGGATGCAGGCCGGATACTTCATGTTTCTCATGGAACCGATATTGCCATCGACCCATTCCATGAGGCCGTTATCCATCACCAAGGCTCTTTGAGTGACCATGTTAACGATGTTGTTACTCCAGTTTTGAACCGTGGTGTAACGGCATCTGGCGCCCTTTAAAACGACGATTTCAACCACCGCCGCGTGTAACGACTCTTTGCTATAAATTGGGGCCGTACAGCCTTCAACATAATTAATATCGGCGCCCTCATCAACGATGATAAGAGTGCGTTCAAACTGGCCAGTCTTCTCGTTATTGATGCGGAAATATGACTGCAAAGGCTTCTCTAAATGCACTCCCTTTGGAACATAAATGAAGCTGCCGCCACTCCAAACCGCGCCATTCAAAGCCGCAAATTTGTTATCAGCAAAAGGAACAACGGTCCCGAAATACTTCTTCATGAGTTCCGGGCAAGTCTGCAAGGCCATATCCGTCGAAAGGAAAATTACACCTTTCTTTTGGACCTCGTCGAGCATGTTATGGTAGACGACTTCGCTTTCGTATTGAGTCGTCACGCCAGAGAGATATTTTTGTTCTGCTTCAGGAATACCCAACCGGTCAAAAGTGTTTTTGACAGCCTCTGGCACTTCTTGCCAGTTGCTGCCCTCTTTCGAAGAAACGCCAGTGTAATAAGTATAAGAAGGAAAATCCAAAAACTTAAGATCTGGTCCGTATTTTGGAAGTGGCATCGCTTCGAAAGCCTTAAGCGCCTTTAAGCGATATTCAAGCATCCATTCCGGCTCATTCTTATGTTTGCTAATGGCACGCACGACTTCCTCATTGAGTCCTTTGCCCGTGGTGAAAACGACCTGGGCCTTGGTCTTGAAATCGTATTTATAACTCTCATCGAGGAATTTCGTGTCTGCCATGTTATTTTTCCTCTTTCTCAAGTAAGTCTTTTAAAGCTGTCCAACCCATCGTGGCGCAATGGATGCGGGCGGCTTGTTTACCCGTATTGAGGAAAACGATGGCCTCATCCAAAACGGAGGAGTCGTACGGCTTCTCGGAAATCATGTCTAAATACTGCTCGATGATGTACTCGGCTTCTTTGTAAGTTTTTCCAATTACACGATCGCAAAGAATGTCGGTAGAGGCTGTAGAAATAGTGCAGGCCACTCCATCCCAACGTGCATCAACAACCTTGCCATCTTTAGCTAAAAGATAGACTTCAAAATCATCAATGCAGTTACTGCTCGAAGCGTGCAAAGAAACGTAACCATCCTCCGTCGGCTTTTGCTTATGCCGCGGATTCTGGTAGTGATCCATGATGATTTCTCTCATCATCTCAGGAGTGATTTCAATTGAAGTAGGCATCTAAGAACTCCTTTCCATGCTTAACAGCATCAGCGAGGGCATCGATGTCTTCCTTGGTGGTATAGAAATAGAAACTAGCGCGAACGGTCGCGACAACCTTTAAGTAGTCGATAAGAATCTTTGCGCAATGTTGTCCGCTTCGGCAGGCGATGCCACGGCTATTCAAGAAACTAGCGGCATCCTGGGCAAAAACGTCTTTAATGTTGAAAGTGACGATGCCGGCTTCGGATTTCGGATTATAAATGATCGCGTTACCCGTTTCTTCAAGCTTCTCTACGGCATAACGCTTCAGCTCTTCTTCATAGGCGTTGATGTTATCGAGGCCGATATTCATGATGTAATCAACGGCTGCCTTTAAACCAAGAATGCCTTCGATATTCTGAGTGCCGGCTTCAAAACGAAGTGGCGGTTCCAAATAAGCAACATCACCGCACATATCGAATTTAGCATTCATACCGCCACCCGTCATAAACGGATCGGTTTTGCTCAATAAATCGAATTTTCCATATAAAACACCGATTCCCGTCGGACCGCAAAGTTTATGGCCACTAAAGGATAAGAAATCGCAATCGAGATCTTTTACATCAGTCGGAACGTGTGGAACGCTCTGGGCACCATCGAGAACAAGAACGGCTCCGTGCTGGTGCACGATTTTAGACAATTCTTTGACTGGGGCAATATAGCCCAAAACGTTGGTGACATGTGCGATAGCAACGATCTTGGTATGATCAGTAATCGTGGCAGCCAAATTCTCCGGAGTTAAGCGTCCGTCTTTATCAAGAGGAATGAATTTGATTGTAGCGCCAGTCATTTCGGCGACTTTGTACCAAGGCAAAACGTTTGAAGCGTGTTCGGCTTGGGTTAAAAGAATTTCGTCGCCTTTTTTGAGAAACTTAACGCCATAACCGAAAGCGACCAAGTTGATTGATCCGGTCGTGCCAGAGGTAAAAACAACTTCCTCAGGGCGGCAATTGATGAATTTTGCTATGGTTTGTCTAGTTTCAAGAATCTTTTGATCAATGTTGAAACAAAGATCATAGTCGCCACGATGACTATTGGAAGTTTCGTGGGTGTAATAATCACTCACTGCATTAAGCACGCAATCGGGCTTAAAAGTGGTTGAAGCATTATCTAACCAAACAAGAGGTTTTCCCTGCATCTTAATTTGATTACGATACATTGGGAAATCTTTTCTAATTTTGTACGGGTCTAACATGCTCAAATTCCTCCTTGAATTGCAGCTTCAATTTTGCTGACCAATTCTTCGTCAACGAACGCGTTCTCAATCGGACGCAAATACCCAAGCGTAATCAAGCGCTTGGCTTCTTCTTCGGAAACGCCACGACTCTCAAGGTAGAAAAGGTGCTCTTCATTTAGGCGACCTACAACGGCGGCGTGACTCGCGTCGACATCATTGTCGCCAATTTTAAGGATTGGTGAGGCTCTTCCTAAGGCCAAAGGATCAAAAACGATAATCTTAGATTCTTGACGTGTCTTAGTCTTGACAGAACCCTTCTTGATTTCACTTACACCCGCGAAATACAAACGACTGTTGTCACGGACGATGCCATAGTTGGTCATAATGGCTTCTGTATGAGGCGCTTCATGATAGACAGAGGTCTCAAAATGCTTTTCTGATGTCTCATGAGCCAAGGAAGCAAGGTTCCAATGACATTTCGAGCCTTCTCCGAGCAAATGAACATTCAAAATAAAGGTGCCATTCCCGTGTGAAAAATCGGCAAAAGCCCCCTCGATTGACCCATTGGACTCTACATTGATGTCGATTTGTTTACTGGCGAAATCTTTAAAACAAGCCAGGTTCAAATGAAGTGTTTCACCCTCTTTTACGGTATAAGAAAGATGGTCGGGGATGCTATCCACAAAAACTATACGGTTTTGAGGTTCATTTCTTTCCATTTTCGATCTTGACCTTGGTAGCGCAAGCACCAATTGAAACGGTATTCATTGGGGCGCCTTCTTCTTTTTCGATTTCGATGCCAAGTTCATCTTTGATCCACTCGTAACCCTTGGTATCGATCTTAGTAATAATTTCCGGTCCGCCATCGACAGCAATCCGTCCGTTTACAAGGACAACAGCCCTGGTCGGATTGATCATATTGTATAAACGCGCGTAGTGGCTAACAATCAAAAATCCAGCTCCTCTAGCCTGCTCTTTTCTAATGGCTTCGGCGACGATTTGCATCGCGTCAACGTCAAGGCCAGAATCTATCTCATCGAGCATCGCAATTTTTGGCTGCAGCAAGCGCATCTGAAGCATCTCGTTTCTCTTCTTTTCGCCGCCAGAGAAACCTTCGTTCAAATTCCGCTTCGACATTTCAAAGGGAATTCCAAGTTCTTTGTAGGCGTTTTGTAACGAGTTATAAAACTCAAAAAGCGACATCGGTTTTTCACGGTGTGCGTTCATGGCGGCTTTCAGGAAGTCGGCGCTGTTGAGTCCTGGAATCTCGCTCGGATATTGCATCGCTAAGAAAAGACCGGCTTTGCTGCGTAAATCAGGAGTCATTTTCAGCAAGTCTTTCCCGTCTAGTTCAATCGAGCCATCGGTAACCTCGTATGCTGGGTTGCCCATTATGGCGGCTAATAACGTGCTCTTGCCATGACCATTAGGCCCTAACAAAGCAACGGTTTCGCCTTCGTTTACGGTTAAGTTGACGCCTTTGAGAATAGGCTGCCCTTTGACCGCGACTTTTAGATTTTTGATTATTAGTTGTGCCATCTTTTGCTCCTGAAAGCACGCTTATTCTAGTACCCATCGCATATAGGCGCAAACATAACGATAACAATAAATATTATTTGCGTGTGCCCATGCGCATTAAGAAGTTGTTGCACCAATTCTCTTTAGAGAATAGACTTATCTCGCACCATTTTGAGCAAGGAGGAACGAGTCCACACATGAAGAAATCAAACTGTGCGCTCGGATTGATGGCGCTGCTCACTGCAGCCGTAGGCCTTAGCGCCTGCGATACGCCAACCAAAGACAATAGCGGGAACATCTTTACGTACACAGATGCTGCCGGCAAGGTCTATGGTTACACGGCCAACAATCTATATGACAGCTACCAGTCATCTGGTTCAACGCTGTCTACGGAATTCGACAAAGTTTACGAGGTTTTGGTTCGCCATTATTATGACGACGCTTCCAACGCTACCGCAAAAGCCGCTCTTGAAAAGACCGCCCGCAAGGACGTCGAAACTGACAAGACCAGCGCTACCGATAACGCGAAGAACAACAAGACTTCCTTCCAGGTCGAGTTTGAGAAGATTCTCACTTCTCACAGCGTGAAAAACGTTGATGAGTTGTATGAGTACTATCTCTACACTGAAGAAAAGACCAAATTCGAGGAAACTTTCTATAGCAAGTACATCGATGCTATGAAAGACGGAGCCATCAGCTCCGATTCCACGGTTGATCCTCTCAGCATCGACGATAACGACAAGTTATTCTTACCGGGCAGCACCGATACTTATGGTATTGGCAACGCTGGCTGGCTCAAGGATCAGATGCCGTATGTCATCCGCCACATCCTCGTTAAGGTTGCGGCCACTGACAAGGAATACACCCAAGGCACTTTAACTGAAGACAAGGGTTCAGGAACCGATAAGGTTCAGCAAGCGACCAGACTTGCCACTGTTGTGGCTCGTTTAGCCGGCGCGACCCTTAGTGTTGCTGACGATACGGCTAAAACCGCCACCGTCGCCACCGATACCAACCGCAAGAACTTNGGCGATCTCGCCAAAGACTGGAGCGATGATACCGGCAGTGCTTCTGCTTACGGCGAGACCTCGCTCATGACCAAAGTCATGTCATCGGATCTTGTTCCGGAATTNAANCTCGGCATTTATGCTTTCGAGTCCATGTTTAATAAGCGNGAAACCGCCACCACTTATGGTGCGAAGAACTCTTATCGTATCCACCCGGGTCTTAAAGAAACCGCCACCGCCGCAACCGACGTTGACGANACTNTAAAGCTNGAGGATGGCTCGAAACTCGCTGATTCTTCTGTCTATGGCGAAACCCATGACGATGGAACCAACNATATCGGCACTATCCCGTTCGGCGCTGCCGTGGCTTTAATGAGAGCCGCCAGCGTTGAAACCGATAGCTCCAATTCGCCAGTTTACGAGAGTTTGGCTTCCTTCTTCCCTCGTAACATCATCTTCAATAAGTACTTCAATAAGCGCAACGTTTGCGTCATCACTCCGAATGACATTGACTACAACAGCGCCTCCGCAAGCACTTCTTACACCAAGGAAACCTTTGATGGAACTTATAGCAGCACCTTTGGCGCCCTCCCGGGATTCCAGGTGACCACCACCGATGTCTTGCCGCAATTCACACACAACGTCTTAACCGATTCCGAAGGACAGATCATCTTGGTTGCCCGCGCTGGTACTTCCAGCTATCAGGGTGTCCACTTCATGGTCGTTCAGCGTGATGCTTTAAGCCAATACGGCCTTAAGTATGATGAAACCGCTAAGACGGTCGTTGAGAATACCGCTGCCGTTGATGGCACTGCGACTTTAAGCCAGTACTACACCACGAAGAACCCGGATCTTACCGGATATCCGACTGATAGCAAAGGCAATCCGCTTGTCACCTACGTCAACTACAACCGCAACAACACCTCCGATTACAACGATCGTTCTGGTGCTATTGTGAGCGCTGTTAAGACTTATAACGGTGCCTTCAGCACCTACCTCTTCGAAAAGCTCGTCAATGGGCTCGACGGAGTTGGCAAACTTGACTTCCAAGACAAGACCTTTGAAGCCACGATGATGAACTACTGCAAGCAGAAGCGGCAGTCCACTCTTGATGACACCTTCAATTCTTGGAACACCAACTGGAAATCCTACGCTGAAATGCTTCAGGCTCAGAATGAAGCTCGTGCGAACCGCGATGCTAAAGGCAACGGCCGCTTAATCAGCGAAGTTTGCGCCATTGGTTATACCAAGACCGCCGCTGAACGTGCTGTCTTGCCGGAATGGCAGCAGGGAGGAGCTTGCTATTATGTCAAAGGCTAATATGAAGAAGAATCTTATCACCGCCGTCCTCTCGGTTCTCTGCGCCGGGACGATGCTTGCGGGTTGCGACGATGTCGTTGCCACACCTGACTCGTCTTTCTATAACGAAGTCATCATGACTGGCAACACCAGCGCCATCACCAACAACACCATGAAGCGCATTTATGATGCCGTTGTCACTGAGGGTGATACCAACAGCGCCAAAGTTCTTAACAACATCCTTCTCATCTATAGTGAGTCGATCTTTGGTAAGTTCTATGGCACCGATGGCCTTCGCGAGGCCGTCAAGAATGGTGACATCTCCAAGTTCACCGATAAAACTGCTTACCCAGTCTTCGATGGCAGCGAAAAGAAGGTTATGGCCTTCTACTACATGGTCTATGACAAGATTGAGGAGTCCTTCCTATCTTATATAAAGAACAGCTCATACCAGGAGCGCAGCATCTTCCACGAAAAGAAGTTCTACGATACCCAGGTCAAGGCTTATTACAAGCTCGCAGCCGTCACTGACTATAAGGTTAAGCAGGTTGTTGGCGATATTCGTATCACCGACCACTATGAAGGCTCGACGGAGACAATCGACGGAGTGTACTTCAGCGATTTGTTCACCACTTACGAGAACTACATCCAAGATCAGCTTATCCCCGATATTTATCGGACGATGCTCGTTAGCCAGTATCTCTACAAAGAGAACTATCTAGCTCTTGGCAATAGCTACGCTCGTAAAGTTGACTACATCAAACTTGCTGAAGGAACCAAAGACTACGTCAGCAATCTTGTCCGCGCCTACACCAAAGATGTCATTGCCGCTGGCAAAGACATGAAGAAGTACGGATTTGATTTCTTGGGCAATCTCTATAAGGGCACAGTCAGTGTTCTTGACGCCGATCAGCAAGCTCTTGCCGAGACCATCTATAACGATGCTAACTGGACAGCCACCACCTATGCCTATCAAGATGGCGCCACCGCCGTTAGTCGTGTCGTCCGCAACGAAACCACTCTCGGTGGCTATCTCACGGATTTCATGAAGCTCTACAACAGCCACGATCGTCAGACCGAGGCTGAAGTCGAGACCATCCGCAAGACGTTCACCAATTCTGGCGCTTACTCGATTCTCACTGGTCTTCATATTCAGGAACAGTCCCTCATCGCTACCGATGAAACGACCAACAACTGGTATACCACCGGTGCCATCGATGCCCTTCCGACCGATTACAGCAAACGTCTCTTCAAGGGACCAGTTGCTTCTAACGGTGTCGACAAAGGCTACGATGAAGCCACTAAGAGCTACAAGGATACCGATTTGAGCAATCTCACCGGCACCGTCTATGGCGCTTACGTGAAGAACAACTACTACCTCGTTTCGAAGAACCCGCAAAGCGGTGATGCCTATCCTTATATCATTAAAGATGGCACCAACTTCTACCTTGTCATGGTCAATGAAGCGGTTAACGCCTCGAAGCTTGGCACGACAACGACTGAAAACTATGATGGCATGGCTGCGCATACGTCCGATGCTCTCTACGGTGGCATCTACACCGAATACATCGCTCGTCAGGTCGCCTACAATATGGCGTCCAGCGAGACCTACAAGTCATCCAGCAATCAGCACTGGGTCGAAAAGATGGCTATCAACTACCACGACACAACCATCTACAATTACTTCAAGAAGACTTTCCCTGATCTCTTCGATTAAGGAAATGTCGCTATAATGAAGGGGCAGAGCAATCTGCCCCTTTGTTTATCTATAGGAGGATAGTGAATCATGAAAGACGTATTTTGCCAGATTATCGACGGGGATATTCCCTGCACCAAGGTCTACGAAGACGATGATGTCTTAGCCATTTTGGACATTAGTCAAACAACGAAAGGCCACACTCTTGTGATGCCAAAAAAGCATTACGACAGTTTCTTGGCTTGCCCTCAGGAATTGGTGCACAAAGTCTATGATGTTGCTCAACGTATTGGGCGTGCCGAAATCGAGGTCTTAGGCGCGAAAGGCGTCAACATTCTTACAAACGTTGGCATCTTGGCCGGTCAGTCAGTGCCTCATTTCCACGTTCACGTGATTCCACGCTATATCGGCGGAGAGGGTGGTTTCCAGATCACCATGAAAGGCCAAGACACCACCAAGATGGACTTGCCGTTGCTTGCCCAGTCGATTTCCAAAGGCTTAAAGAAATAGGGACTTGGCGGCATAGAAAAATCTATGCTACTATGAAGGTGCCGATAGGAGAACTTCACTTCAGGGAGGAAGGCGGAGAGTCTGCTGAGTACTGAGGCGTCTACGGATGCGAAACCTCCCACCGTGAAGCAAAAACCATCTCAATCCTGTGGAGCGAGATGGTTTTCTTTTATGTTGTAACGAAGACAATCAGGCTTTGTAGAAGAGATTGCCATCGGTGCAAGCGACAATGACGCTGCGGTTGGTATGCCAGGCGGCATCAAGGGTGATTGCTTGGAAAGCGCTGGTGGTTCCTTGAAAAGCTATTTGTAAGGCGTATTTAGCGGTCGCGGAGGCCAAACCGAAAGCATTTGCCCCGATTGAAGTAACATATGAAGGCAAAGTTACGTAATTTAGATTAGCGTCCCCATAAAAAGCCTTGCTCGCGATCGTCATGGCGGTTGTGGTTTGGCTCGTGAAGCTAACCTGTTCAAGGGCACTATAACTGGCGAAGGTGTTTGTGCCGATATAGCTGTAATCGCCACGAAGAACCACGTTCTTCAAATAGGTATTACTGACCGCTGAGGTCAGATCTTTTAAGCCAACCTGCGTAGCCGTCACGGTGCAAGTGACAGTGAAAAAGATCAAGAAGGTTGTCTGAGCAGTCCAAGTCGAAGCTAGAGCGGGGAAAACAATCGTATCAAATGAAGTACCACTGACCGGGCTTTCGGATGAAATAAGGTTCGTTCCTTTGCCAGTGCCAGTCCAGCCACTCAACGAGGTGTTAACTTGGGCGCTCACGAAGTTGCCAGCCGTAAAGGTGTAAGTCGTACCGTTGTTTTTATAGTAACCGGCAGCCGTATTATCGAAATAATAGGTATTCTTCGGCGCGAGATATTGGCCAGTTGTCACGTTTGATAAAGAAGTAGATGTTGAGGCCGTCCCGCTGGTATAAACATAAGCGGCAAAACCAATGGTTGAGACGGAGATGGCACCAAGAAAAACGCAAGCTAAGGCGATAATCGCTGGTTTTTTCATAACGCTTTCTCCTTTCTTTGTTTCGTTTTGCGGCTATTTTCTTCAAGAAAAGGGGGTCCTCACCAGAACCCCCTTCGTAGCAGGGTCGGCCAGGAACCGACCTATCTAATGAGCAACGAAGCAGTCGTACGAGAGGTTCTGGCTAGTTTTTGCCGCCTTCACTTTTCGCAATCTTCACGTATAGAGCTGGACTAGGAGAATCCTGTTTCTCCTCTGCAGCTGGGGCATCCGCCCCGGATGGAATGTTATCTTCTTTTGGTTTTTCGTCCATAACGGCTTTAGCGGGCTCAGGTTCAGTCTGNCTGACTGGACTCGTCTCCACTGGCTTAATGGGCTCTACNGGCTCCGTAGGAGCCTTTTCTGCCGTCTGGAAGTCAGCATCTTTAAGCGATTTCTTCGGTGCGGGGATCTCATCGGGATCATTGACCCCCGGAACATCATCCGGTTTTGAGGCATCCGCCACCGCTTCAATAAGATGAAGACGCTCGTTACGAGCCTTCTCAATTTTGGAAATGAAGATCGAACTAACGGCCATCATACAGACGGAAGCGAGAACAGAATAAATGCCGAAGCCATCTTGGAAGAAGAGAACGACATAGCCAAGTCCGTTAACTTTCTTTGGCTCCGCGTAAATACCACGGAGTTGACTGTAGGTAACGCTTTGGGTGTCATTAAGCTCAACATTGTCTCCCCTGAAACGGAAAGTCGGTTCAATTTCGGGATGATTTGGGTCGAAGTTGATGTAAACAAGGCGGTGAACGATATTAACGTTTACGTAAGGGTTATAGTAGACGAACACCGTATTAAATAGGTAATCGTTTACGTAGCTGCCAAGACTATAACCGCCGCTTTGAATATCGGGATCGTTGGCGTTAGCTTCGGAAATCGTGATGTAATTGCCGGAAGAGTCTTTCTTCGGCATCATTTCTTCAAGAGAAGGAATGGTATGAATCGTGAGGATGTCGCCGCGTTTGAATTGGAGAGTTTGACGATCAGAATTAATGTACTTCTGAGTGGACGCATCATAGGTTTTCGACATAGACGAACTCGCGATAACCAGTGAAGAAGTACCATTGCTGTTCCAAAGCATTTCATCTTTGGATTTGGCGTAGATAGAAAAGATCATAACGCCAACTGAAACACCGATGACCAAATAGCTAAGAATGGTCGTTACGATGTTAGCAATTTTGTATTTTTTCTTCTTCGAGGCTTCCTTGTCTGCCTTAATTTCCTCGTCCCTTTGCCCCATTCCGATCAAGCTCTTCTCAGTCTTAAAGATTGAGAGGAACGCGACAATCGCGAAGGCAAAGATAACGGCTGTAAGGATAGCAAGGATAACCACGGTTGCGGTGAGTGAAACCGAGTTGTCCATAATTCTCCTTTATAACGAATAAGAAGGACCAAACGCTTCCTGCGCGTCTGATCCTTCTGAAGCACGACTTTACAAGACCAGATCGCTTAATTAAGCAATGGTGAATGTGAAGGTGATGGTAACACCGGCAAGAACGTTAGCCATCGTGTCATATTCAGCCGGAGTCTGCGGGGCTTTGGTCTGATCGCAAACGAGAGTCGGAAGAGTAACCGCAGTATTATCAGTCCAGTTGCCGCTGACGGTTCCGCTAAGCGAAACGTAGACGTTGTTAGTCATGGTAACGGTGTAGGTACGAGTCATATAAGAGGTATCAGCGTTGTTACCAGCGGCCGGAGTGAACTTGGCCTTAGCGGCAGAATTCTCGTTCCAAGTGGCGATGGACTGAATCTTGCCATCGACGAGAGTCTGAACTCCGCCAACTTTAATAGAATCAAGGGTAATGCCACTTCCGTTAGCGATAGTGACATCGACAACACCGGCGGCAGTAGACTTGCCAGCTCCGACGACGCTAGCACTGCCAGTCTTATCGGCACCAGCCGAATAGACATAAGCGGCGAATCCGGTGCCTACGAGTGCGAGGCAGCCGAGCGTGCTGATCAAAGCGATCTTGTTGGTGAGTTTCATATTGTATTTCCTCCTGGGAATTGGGAAGCTCCTGTGCTTCCTTGGCAATAATTTAGAAGCATTAAAGAGGTAAGTCAACTCGGATGCCCAGAAAAAGGATAGCAAACACTTTTTATCCTAGTTAGTGCTAATTAAACTCTCCGATTATTTCTAATGTTTTCTTGAAATTGAAAATGAGTTACCACTTATTTTAAATAGTTGCAACTTTTTCAGTATTCATCGAGTATTTTTGGCATTGGCTTTTTAAAGTTATAATTGTGATTAACTTTCTAAGCGCTTTAAATAAAAAGCATTCGCTAGCAGGCCCGAATAAAAAAGTAGCCAATTGTAAAATTTTTCGCAATGGCTATTTTTCTGATAGTTTTATTAAGTAAAACCCTCGCGCGTGCGCCTGCGCATTACGCACGCATATGCGCACGCGCGCGTATTTTATTAAGTAGAAAGGGCCCGAAGGCCCTTCCGACGATTAGTTTTTCTTGGTGTATAGAGGCAAGTAGAAGTAACGACTGTCCATTGTGAAGATCTTCTGGGTCCACTGCCCTGGCTCTACACCTTCATAGGCTTTGTCGAGAATGTTCATCTTGGCATCCATATCATCAATCATGGCCAAGATCATAGCTTCTCTCGTCTCTGGTGGGATGGGCGAACCAAAGTCCGGCTGATTGTGATGCGAAAGAACCATGTGTTCCATGATAAGAGGAATCTCGCCTTCCATGTTTAAGGCATGGGCAGCTTCCCTTACTTCGGCCTGCATGATTGAAATGTGGCCTAAGAGTTTCCCTTCAAGCGTGAACTGGGTAGCGACTGGGCCCGAGAGCTCCATCGTTTTGCCCAAATCGTGGATCAAAGTGCCGGCAATAAGGACGTCACGATTCAAGGATGGGTAAAGTTTGCAGATGGCTTCTGCATCATCGGCCATGCAAATGGAATGATAAAGAAGTCCGCTTGCGAAAGCGTGATGGTTATGAACGGCCGCTGGATAACTGACATATTTGTCGTAAAACTTCTTGATGAGGTAGGCGGTAAGCTTTTTGACATCGGGATTCTGCAAAGAAGCGACATAATCCTTCAGTTTCTCTTCCAGCTGCTCTTTTGGAACCGGAGCGGATGGAATGAAATGCGTAAAATCAATGCCTTCTTGCGAAAGAGGGGTACCGCTGATGATTTTCATTTGAAGCGCCCCTTTGTAGGCTAAGACTTCGGCTTGGATTTGCACAATGTTGCCAGGGACGAAGATATTGGCATCATTTTCTTCGATGTCCCACTTCTTGCCAATAATGGTGCCGCTGGCGTCTTGCAAATTGATGTTCAAATAGTTCCGCGATTGGGTAGTCACGCCTTTATCGACCGAAACAATGAGGTATTGCGAATTAACGCGATCCCCATCTTTCAACTCGGAAATGAAATTCATATTTTCTCCTCCAATATCTCGTCAATCTCGCTAGTAGGGAAACCCTTGCTATATAGATAGGCGAAACATTTTTGCTTTAATTCATAACCATTATACTTGCTTCCGTAGTGTTTTATGGCTTTTGTTGCTTCTTTTTCCAGATTATTTTTCACTGCCTTTTTGTCGACTGGCAAATCTTGCAAAACCTCGGAGATAGTATCCTTGGCAAAACCGCGTCTCGATAAAGCCAACGATAACTTGATTCTCTTGCTTTTGGCCGGCAAACCAGCGGTTCTTCTCATTAACGTGGCCAAAAAGGCTTTTGCGTGTTCCTTTTCGTCTTTAAATTTCAAGGAAGCAAGAATGTCAGGTGCGATGCCCTTTTCGAACTGAAGCGTCGAAAGAATCCTTTCCTTTCCATAAAGAAGGGAGCCTTTGCTATCGGCATAGTCTTCTGCAAAGGTCTTATCATCAACAAAGCCGTTCTTCTTAAGATAAAAGATGACCTCTTTGGCCATCGCTTGATCGGCGCCTTTGGCCTGAAGTTTATCACGAATCTCTTTAACACTATATTCGCGAGAACTAACTAGCCGCATGCCGTAATCTAAGAATTTTCCACGGCTAAGGAAAGAACGCAACTCACGCATTTCAAGAGGCGAGACTTCCTTGCCAACATAAAGTGGCATTTCGGTAAAGGCATCCTGCGAGAGAATAATTTTCTCCCCACTCGAAAACACCACAACCTGTTGACCTTTGCGGTTGGCGGAAATGCCGGTGATTTTATTACCAGTTTTTTCTAATGGCACGACGATAGGCCTCCATGACTTTCTCGTAGAAAGCGTCGAGGGAGTAAGGCTCATTGGCCTTTTGCTCCTCAAGAATGATCCTCTCTAATTTAGGGCCGGAAAGCGAAATGATACCTGGCAAACGTTTTGCAAAATCTTCTTCATCGGCGAAAAAGAAGCCATTCGTGCCATCTTTAATGATTGGCAAAAGGGAATCGTCATAACGGCAGAAGAGCACAAGTGAAGAGGCCATGGCCTCCATAAAGGTGAGGCCTTGAGTCTCGGTTGTGGAGGCACTAACGAAACAATTGCCAAGGGCGTAATAATAAGCCACTTGTTCAGCCGGAACGGCTCCTACAACCCGGAAATGATCGGAAATGCCTAACGTATCAGCGAGCTTGGTAAGTTCCGGAAGGGCCGGACCACCGCCGACGAGAACGAAGAGGGTCTTCGTTTGAGGCTTTGTTGCTAAAAACTTAGCGTAACCACGTAAACAAACGTCGATAGACTTTTCTTTGGCTACTCGGCCTAGCGAAAGGACGACATAGGCATCTGATGGAATATTGAACTTGCTCCGGATTTCCGCCAAACGGTTTTTGTCCAAGGACTTGCGATCATATTTTGAAAAATCGATGCCAGTCGGAACAACGTTAATATAGCTATCAATGCCAATTGAACGCATATATTCCTGAATCTTGTGGCTTGGGGTAATGAATTCGTCCGCTTTCATGGTCTGATAATGGACGAAACCCCTCACGATTCCACGAGCGGCCCGATCGAAAATTAAGCCATGCGTAAAGTAATAGGTGTAGTCTTCCATCATCGTGTGGAAGGTATAGACAGTAGCACAGTGAAGTTTCATCGCTGCGAGGAAGCCGAATTGGCCTACGCCCGCTTCTGTTTGAATGTGGATGACGTCAGGATGGAACTCCTCGAGCGCTTTCATGGCGGCACTATTCCAAAGCCAGGCACCAATATAGCCATAAAGCTTCTTGATTTCGAGACCAGGAATCCTCATTACGCCATCTTCAAAAGAAAACTCTGTATCAAAGGGGTTTGTGGTAACAACGACCACATCTTGACCATGATTTTTTAGAGTCTTAAAAAGGTTACGGGCACTAGTGGCAACGCCGTTGATTTGAGGAGGATATGTATCGGTGAAGATTGCGATCTTCATTAATCGCCAACCTCCATGTCGTCTCTCTTCTTTTTAGCCTCATCATTTTGCGTTTTTCTCGGCAAATCCCGTTTATTATCGTCCATTATGGTTGTGTTCTTTAAGCGATCGGCTATGGCCTTTTTGGAAAGCTGTTTGGTTTCGTAAAGTGTATCGACGGCCCGTTTTCTTTCATCAAAAGTCTCAAGTTGCAAGTTAACGAAAGTCTGACGGTTGGCATAAACATAGTTCTCTTTCGGTCGGCTCCGATAAAGAAGAGCCACAAGAGCCCCGATGATAAGAACCAAATAGAACGTTGTGAAACGCCAAAGGATCTGAGCGGCAGCCAAGATAGCCGACAAGTCGAGAACTGAATTGGCTTTGTAATAGCCGTTGCCGAACATAACGGTGAAGAAGAGCTCAGATACACCAGCGGCACCAGGTAAAGGAATAATGCCTGTCATCATTTGATGGAAGGCGCTACGGAAGGCTCCTTCAAAGAAGAAGCGAATGTTGAATTGATAATCAGTTCCGTAAGCATCCAAAGCAATTCCGGCTACATAAGGAATGGAATACCGAAGCAAAAGGTTGAATAGGAAAAGGGCAACGATCAAAACAGTAACGGGGATGTTAGTTTGCAAACGTCGGAGTTCGATTTTGAAGTTTTCGACTTGGACTCTTAGGTTCTCTCTCATTTTGTCAGGATTCTTGACGATTTTGATCTTGGCTAAGAATCCGATCACATAATGCATAATGAAGTTATGAAACCGATGGGAGTAACTCATAAGGAACAGCAAGGCCAAAACTGACAAGTTGATGGCAAAACCGATAATAATGAGCGGCATCAAAGTGACTTCCGGAGCCCAGTCACCGAAAATCGGAAGTTTTACGGTCTTAATCTGAAGAATAGTTTTCCCTTCGAAAATGAAGGCAATTAAGTCAAAGAGAATCAAAGATACTTGGTACAAAATGAACCACATAACCATGATAGAGGCACCATTCGAAACCTCTATTCCTTGCTTCTTTAAAGTAAAGACCTGCATGACCTGTCCACCGCTTGCCCCAGGAGTAACGTCGCTATAGAAGGCACCAATCATGGCGTTAGCTAAACCTTGATGGAATTTGTAATGTCTAGTATAAAGGCGGGCGAAAATCAGAATGATTAAACCATCGATGCAGTAGGAAACAAAGACCATGGCAATCATGACCCAAACCCAGCTTTGCTTTGCGCTCCTGAGAGCCCCGATAACGGCTTCCGCGCCGCCGCCTACCAAAGACAAAGTCAAAGATACCGCGGTCATGATAATAACCACGATCACGCTGATGATATACTTCCATTTATTCGATTTTTTCTCGGTTGAGGGGTTTTCCTCAGCCATCTTTTCTTCTAAAGCCACAAGGGTAGTATACCCTTGCTACCAAAAAGCCAAAATGGCATTTTGAAAAAGAAAACCTTTTATTACGTTTTCTTGATAAAAAGGAACAAAACAGGGAAAAAATCATCAAAAAATGTGGTTTTAAAACAAAAAACATCTTTTAATCCGACCCCAATTTGCGCAATTATCTCGGCAAAAGCCCATCATTTTTCATTTTTTAACAAAGGCAGCGTCGTTACTGGTTTCACAACCGGCGCGGTTATTTCCGAGGCCAAAAAGTCTCGATTGTATGAAAGATGATATGGTCGAAAAAACGGTTTTGCGAAATATGCCCTCAACCATCTTGAAGAACCTTTGTTTTAGTGCCTTAATTAGGTCATGGAAGAAAAAGCCAATCGCGAAAGAACGCTTACGATTGCTACCAACTTAGGCAGCACTCATGTTTTGCCATGGCTTTTTCTTGTCTTTCTAGTCCTTCCTTGATTCTTTTTCCTTTTTAGTTTTTAAAAGGGGAAGGAATAAGGATAATGTTTGAATATCTCGTTTTTCAAAAACGAAAACAATTGTTGAAACATAAAAGCAAAGAAGGCCAACCGTTATGAAACGGACAGGTTTTCTTGTTAGGCCAATCGTAAAGCGTATCTTCGAAAGTTACTTGGCCGTTATTCCAATAATTCTTTTGATGACCATCATTTTTCTAACCAAGATCATCAAAAGTTTCACCGTCATGAGTTATTTCGCCTTTTTAATCTGCGGCCTAATCATAGGACTTGGCTTATTTCTCTTCTCATTTGGACAAGAAAGTTCAATTTCTCGTATTGGAACCTTAATAGGTAATACACTTTTCAAACAGCGCAAACTTTTTCTAATTGCCGCCATGACCTTCTTGCTTGGCGTGATCATTACGGTCGCTGAACCAGATTTAAAAATCCTATCCGCCCAAACAAGAATGAACGACATCGTTCTGGTCACCGCGGTAAGTGTCGGAGTTGGATTATTCTTTTTATTTGGCGTTCTCCGCATCCTCTTTAATAAGAATTTGCAAGTCCTCTTCCTTTGCTTTTATGCACTTATCTTCGCTGCCGCTGGTCTGGTAGACAAAAGATTCTTGCCTCTCTCCTTTGATAGCGGAGCCGTCGTAACGGGCCCATTGACGATTCCTTTCATTCTTTCCTTTGGAGCCGGTCTCGCGAAAAGCCGCGAAAGCTCTTCTTCCACCACTGGTGAAGATTCTTTTGGACTTACCGCACTTGTTACGGCCGGTCCTATTCTAACTGTTATGTTGCTATCTCTCGCTATTGACCCTTCGAGCATGGTGTACAAATGGGATTTGGGAGAGTTGGTGGACGTTACGGATTGGGGGACTTTCTGGCCGTTGTTCGGTGACTTGTTCGCTCAATCGATCGTTAGTCAGCTCAAAAACTTAGCCATCGCAATTGCCCCCTTAGGTTTATTCTTTGCGGTTTATGATTGGCTATTCGTCCATCTTTCTTATAAGGAAAAAGCAAAAATATTCTTTGGATTGGTTTATTCATATCTAGGAATGGTCGTTTTTCTATCGGCCGTTGGCGTCGGATTCTTACCCATCGCGCAGAAAATTGGTTATGAGATCGGGAACATGCCTTCTTCGTTCGCGTTGGCCGTTTCCTTGGCCGCTCTTTTCGGCTTCTTTGGGGTGCTTGCCGAACCAGCCGTTCATGTCCTTGTAAAACAGATAGAAAATGTAAGCGAAGGAGTCATCTCCGCCAAGACGGTTTTGGCAGTCTTAGCATTCTCGGTTGGAGGTGGCATGGCGTTGCAAGCTGTACGTACCTATTATGGGTTCAATCTTTTGTACTATTTTATACCCCTTTACGCATTAGCTTTGGCACTCCAATTTTTCGTGCCAAAAATATATGCAAATATTGCCTTTGATTCTGGTAGCATTGCGTCCGGTCCAATGGCGGCGAGTTTTGTCATGCCTTTCATCGTCGGTTTAGCTTATGCTGAACATGGAGCCGACATGATTTATGAAGCGGCTTTTGGAACCATTGCTATGGTCTCGGCAATGCCGCTTGTAGTAATCCAATTATTGGGACTTTATGCAGAGACAAAAAGAAAGATTGCTTACCGTCGCATCCAAAAGAAGTTTATCGAGCCTGATGATTGCCAGGTAATCCATTTTGACCCCGAATAGGAACCTTAAAGCATCACTTTGACGATAAATAGGCCAATAAATAGCGAAAAAGGCCGATTCAAAGACCATTTTGAGTTTGAACAGACCGCTAAAAGAACCCTCGATTTGCACAAATATTTCGGCAAAACCCTCTCGGATTACCTTTTTTAAACTGAAAAGCGAAGTGGACGAAAACGGTCGCTTACGAAAGCATCAATTATTTCGAAATAGCATCAATGAGGGTCAATTCTTGATCCGTAAAAGACAAATCGTTAAGAGCTTTGACATTATCCAAAATTTGGGAAGGTTTTGAAGCTCCAATAAGAACTGATGTGACCTCTTTATGCGAAAGATCCCAAGCCAAAGCCATCTCCGCTAAAGTCTGACCCCTTTTTAAGGCCAAATCGTTCAAAGCGGCAATCTGTTTTAGGCGTTCTGGAGTAAGGGCTGCTTCTTTCAAAAAACGGCCATCTGTTTTGATGCGTGAATCTTCTGGAATTCCATGCAAATATTTATCCGTTAATAGACCTTGCGCCAAAGGCGAAAAACAGATGAGTCCTTTCCCTAATTCCCCAGTCGTTTTTAAGAGGCCGTTTTTCTCCACCGTTCTGTCCAAGATTGAATAGCGATTTTGGTTGATAACAAACGGGCAATGAAGCGAGGTTAAAATTTCGGTGGCTTTTACAAGGGTTGGACCATCGTAATTCGAAAGGCCAACATATAGAGCTTTGCCACTAGTAACAGCTGTGGCTAGTGCACCCATTGTTTCCTCGAGCGGAGTTTTCGGATCCATCCTGTGATGATAAAAGATATCAACATAAGGAAGGCCTAGCCTTTCGAGCGACTGATCCAGCGACGCTAATAGATATTTGCGACTTCCCCAATCTCCATAAGGACCTGGCCACATGGTGTAGCCGGCTTTAGTGGAAATAATCATTTCATCGCGGTAAGGGAGAAGTTCTTCATGCAGAATCTTGCCAAAATTCCTCTCCGCAGCCCCTTCAATCGGACCATAGTTATTGGCCAAATCGAAATGAGTGATGCCGTTGTCGAAAGCCGTTTCAATCATGGCTTTCATATTGTTATAGTCACTTGTGTCCCCGAAGTTATGCCAAAGTCCTAAAGAAAGGCGTGGCAATTTGAGGCCGGAAACGCCAGCGGGAACAAAGTTCATCGTCGAGTAGCGATCAATGGATGGTTTATACATAAATTCACCTTTTCAATATTATATGCCAACCTGAAAACTTAACTTAGTCTTTCCCTTTTCTTCTTTAATAAGAACATAATAAGTTCATGGAAATTTCCGTCAGCGCCAATAGGCATTGCTGCTTGACCTGCGAGCATTTACCCGCCCGTGTTCATGTGGTAAGCGACCCGATAGTTTCTTTAAAAGTCGTCCTCGAAGAACAACCAACCATTTGCGACAAAGACCAAAATATGGCCTTTGGCAATGGCGATCCCCGTGTTTTAGGACAAAAATGCCCCTTCTACTCCTTAACGCACCTCGTAGATGAGTACCATAAAGCCAAAGAAGGTGGACTCGGCCTTGAAAAACCAGCCGTCGAAGAACCGGAAAAGCCCGAAGAAACAGAAAAGCCCGAAGAAACAGAAAAGCCAACTACCATAAAGATCAATGCCAGTATGAATCCGCCCGAAGCGGGGACTATCACAATCGGTGAGCCTAAATACAAAAAGGAACCGCGAATGATTGGCGAAATTGTCTTTCATCCCCACTCTACGACTGTTTGGATTGGCCTTGGCATTTCAGTTCTTGGAGGCCTCCTGATGTTCGTGGTTGTCGGTTTTTTGGTCGATTTCATCATGGCCGCTACTCGTCTTGATCCCGATTCCTCTGAATATGCAACTCAACTGGCGGCCTATAACAACTCTAGAGCCTTCTTAATTGGCTTTGGTGCCGCCTGTTTGGCCTCATTATTGATAGGTTGTGTAATCGTTGCCTATGGGGGTTATCGTGAAAAACACCCCAAAACCAAGAAATAAGAAACCGACCCCTGTCGTCCCACTTTGTTAAAAGCCCTCTCCGTTCTATAATCATTGCAATGTTAGAAAGACTTGCCATTACCAATCTCGCCATCATCGAGAACATCGACGTTTCCTTCAAAGAAGGATTTACCGTTTTAACTGGTGAAACCGGAGCTGGCAAAAGTCTTGTCATCGATTCGCTTTCTTTACTCTTAGGAGCGAGGGCTTCAAGCGAACTCATCCGTTCCAATGAAGAAGCGGCCACAATCAAAGGCCAATTTTCTTTGCGCAACCCCCAACTGAACGCTTTGCTAGCAAATTTAAATGTCCCCAATAACGATGGCCGGATTGTAATTGAGCGTCTCATCGGACGTACAAGAAGCTATATCAAGGTTAATGGGGTGGCTGTTACTTTAGCGGATTTGAACAAAATCGCCAAATATCTAGCCGACATCCATAATCAATTTGATTTTGAGAAAATACTTAATCCCGAGAACTACCTTGAAATCATCGATGGTTTTTCTTATGAGTTAACATCGTCCTATAAAAAAGATTATTTGGTCCTTTTGGAAGCCTATAAAGCCAAAAAGTCTGATTACGATGCCATGCTTGCGAGAAAACAAAAACTTGATGAGAGCCGCGACTTCTATCAATACCAATATAAAGAATTACAAGCTGCCGATTTGAAGGCGGATGAAGAGGACTCCATCGCCTCAGAGATATCTTTACTCAAGAACTATGACCAAATCTATTCTCTCTCCCAAGAGGCAAACGCGATCATCCATGAAGATTTCATGGATCGTCTCTTTGAATTGAATAAGCTCTTAGCCAAATTGTCAGAATATCAAACTCAATATAAAGAAGCTCACGATAAACTTGATGATTCCTATTACGTCATCGATGACATTTTATCGGACCTCAAAAAGAAACTCGAAAACATCGACTACGATCCCAATCGTTTAAACGACTTGGAACAAAGAGATTCCGATCTCTCGGCTTTGAAACGCAAATACAAGAAAACCATCCCCGAATTAATTGCCTATCGCGATCAATTGGCGGCTGATTTAGGCGAAAACTCCACCTTCTCTGAAGACCTTGAAGCTAAAAAGAAAGAAATGGACGATGCTTTTGCTGCCTGCTTAGAAAAAGGCAACGAACTCACAACTGTGCGTAAGAAAATCGCAAAGTCCATCGAAAAAGAACTCGAGAACAACATGGCGGATTTGCTTTTGAAAGCCAAGTTCCAAGTTGTCTTCTTACCCTTAGCAAAAGATACTGGGGATGCAATCCTCAAAGAAAACGGTCTGGATGAAGTCGATTTCCTCATCGAAACCAACGTCGGAGAAGGCTTAAAGAGCCTTTCGAAGGTCATCTCGGGCGGCGAAGCGAGCCGCATCATGTTGGCTTTCAAAGCCGTCTTCATCAAAGCCAACAAAATCTCCACTGTCATCTTTGATGAAATCGACACTGGTATCAGCGGCCAGACGGCTGAAGCCGTGGCCAAGAAAATCCGCGAGATTTCTCTTTCCAGTCAAGTAATCGCTATTACCCACATGCCTCAGGTTGCTTCCTTAAGCGACCATCACATCCTCATTTCAAAGGAAGTGAAAGGCAACAGGACCTATGCCCATATCAAAGAACTAACGCTAGACGAAAAGATCAGGCAGGTAGCCTACTTAATCTCGGGCGGCAACATAACCGATAAGCAGCTCGAATACGCCAAAGAGATGGTCTTGAGCCAAAGGAATTAAAAGGAGCGTTTCTTCCGAAGCGCTCCCTTTTCTTTTATTTTGTCCCACCATTGTTTCCGTCATCGGTTTTCGGCTTTCCGAAGCTGTAGTTATCAGGATCGGTGAAAATCGTCGGAACCCGGACATAGAGAATCACCATGACCACAGTGGACAAGATGATGCAAGGAATCATATAGGCTCCGTTATAAACAACGGAGAACCAAACGGATTCACCCATTCCCCAAATATTATCGACGTTCGGCCAGAAAAGAACGCCTGAAAGGAAATGGCAAAGATACTTTAAGAGACCGCCGATGACACAGCCGATGATCATGAAGGTGATTTTGGCTTTCTTTGTTTGGGCATTTTGGAATGGCTTATGCATCAATCCAGCGAAACCGCAAAGAGGATAGGCCAACCAATAATCCAGAGCGACCTGAAGGAAGACTTTCCAACCAGCATCCGAAATGGCGTAAACGCCGCCCGCCATTTGAAGCAGCCCGATGATTAGGCCAGTGATGAGTCCTGGCACAAGTCCGCGATGAAATGACATGAAGAAGATGGCCGCCATGGCAATACCAATCGATCCGCCATTAACGAACGCCGCCTTCGAATAAACGCTCGCCACAATATCCAGCACGAATCCTAACGAGGAGAATATTGCAATCTCCGCCATCGTCTTTACGACCGACTCTCTTTTCATCTTGATACCTCCCTAGAAAAGAAAAACCGCTCTCCTAGGCGAGCGGGAAACGAAAGGGGGCTTTCAATAAAAAAGACGCTCTTTCCCTTCGCTAGCATTGCCTAGATCAGGTAATAGGGTCGCTATTTCTAGCCTCTCAGCCTTGTTGGGGGCTCCCCTAAGATCGACGGCACTATTGTAGACAGGATGAAAAATTAAAGCAACTGTGAATGGTCGTCACGGGAAGAAATCATCAGCAAATCCCCCTTGGATAAGGAAATTTGCCCAATTGATGTTAGCATAGCTAAACGATTCGAAACACAAAGAGAATCGCCTTCTTTTAATACATAATTCTCCAAGGGGTAAAAGAAATTTTGGAGGCTCAAAGTGGCCTCCCCTATGCTGAAGAACGAGAAGTAGAAACCATCTTTCGAAGAAACGGAATAGGGTTCTTTTTTCGCAACTAAATGTTTGATTGAACTTGAGGCATCCATTATTTCGACACGGGGATCTTTTTTCACGATATTCAAGAGGGCCAAGAAGTGTTCAACGCGGAAGCCTTGGATGCCGCCAAGAATCACAATCTTGTCAGCTTTCCCCGCTTCGAGATAAGCACCATAAGTATCAGTGATGTCTTTGATAGGGTTCAGCTTTTTCACCTTTTTGGAGCCCTTGTTAATGAGGGCCATTTCTGAATCTAGGACGGAATCAAAATCTCCATAAGCCAAATCAAGGGTCAAACCAGCCTTAACCGCTCGAAAGGCGCCCCGATCGACGCCTATTAAGGTTGCGTCTTTTTCGTAAGGCCAGTTTTTTAAGTCAACGTTATTGCCGATTATTAGGTAACAAGTCATATTCGCTCAGTCATTGTAAACCAATGTCTTTCTAGTTACAAAAACGGTCTATCATTTCGTAGCCATTAACTTCTTTCGGGCTTTTTTGGATTATTTAACGATTCAAGGTCTAAGTTTTACTTAGTCATGGTACAATTTCGATTATGGAAATCTCCATCACCGCTGATGATAAGACTGAAATAGACCATCATCATCGTAGCTTTATAGATACCATTAAAAAGATTTGGCAGTACCTGAACTATGGCAAATGGCGTTATGCCATCATTTTCCCGCTTATGCTTTTGGGGCTGTATGTCCTTTATTTTTCGTTCTCGTTTAAAAGTGCACCGACTACCACTTCAGCCGAAAATTCGTATTGGCTCGATGGCCGCTTAATCGCGTTAAGAGTCCTTCTTGGCGTCCTCGACGCTGGGCTTCTGGCTTTAGGAATCGTTCTCTTTTGCAAGAGAAAACTAACCTTCCGAGGAACTGCCCTTATCCTCGCCGGAATTGCAATGTCTGTAATCATCACTTACAGTTTCACGACCCCGATTTACGACTACAACACGGTCTGGAATCAACACGATATTTACTATGGCAGCACGAGAGGCGACCGTTATGGCGGCGGCCACTTTGGCATTATCATGAATTTCTTCAAAACATGGGGAGTTACAGGAATGGTGCCCGATGGAAAGGGTGGCTACGACCTCACTAATTTCGGCGTCGTTCTTGAGCGTTATCAACCGAAATTCTTCTATATCGTTTCTGGTCTCTTCATGAAATTCAATTCGCTCTTCATCCATGTTGGCGACGGCCTCGTGTCGATCAGTGGTGATGGCACTAAATACGGCCTTACCAATACCGATTGGGCAACCTACGAATCTTTAAGAATCCTCTATTGCTACATGGAGCTCGTCCAACTGTTTTTTATCTATAAGATTTTCGTCCTCTTACGTTTCAAAGGTTTCCCTCTTCTCACAGCCTTCACCGTCGCGGCATTTACCCCTGTTTGGTGTTATTTCGCCAACTGGACCAACAACGATGGAATGTGCTGTTTCTTCTCAGTCTTAGCCCTCTATTACACCCTTCGTTTCTTAAAGAGTTACTCTTGGTTCGACGTTATCATGATCGCCGTTAGCATTGGCCTTTCGATGTCGTGCAAACTCGGCGGCTCCTTGGTTGCTCTCGTGATAGCCCCTTTCCTTATTTATGCCTTTGTTTTGAGCGTGAAAAACCATACCTGGAAAAGAATGCTTATCCAAGCCATCGTCTTCGCTCTTATCGTCTTCCCGCTAGGCTTATTCTGGCCTATCTATAACAAAGTTATGTATGGACAGCCAATTCTCTTCTTCATGCCGGTCAATAACCCCGTTCTCCATATCTCCAATGACAATTTCTTTGATCGCTTTATTTGGTATCCCAATAGCGATACATTCCGCCTAATTTGGGTTTACCATTCCAACACCGATGCCCCACGTTATTACCAGGACACCTCGCTTATCGTGGCCTTAATCAAAACGGCTCTTTATGGCGAATATGGCTTTGGCCATAGCCAAGCTGAACTTACCTTTTTATACATCATGGCAAACTTTGTTTTCGTGATGTTTTTACTAGGCCAAGTTTACCTCCTCATCATGGTTTTCAAAAATGGTAAATTTCTCGATCTAAAAAGGACTTTGTTTTTGCTTGCGCTTTTCATCGTGATGTATGGCTGGGCCGTTTGGTTCGTCAATGCTCACCCAGATACCTGCAACGAAGACATCCGTTATGTTCCGTTGCTCGTCTTGGTGGTCGCCGGAGGCCTTGGCAGTTTAATGCAATCGCTCATGGAAAATCAAAGCAAGCACGCCCCGGTAACCAAGGCCATCGGTTATGTCTCCATGGGTCTCATTGCACTTTACGCTTTAGGGTCGGTTATCGGTTATTTGACTCTTTCGGCTTGGTATTATCGCTAAACTTCAGTTTTTTTACTCTACGTCAATAAACAACTGAATTTGCCTTTTTTCTTACAAAGAAAAAGAGAAAACATAGTATTTGCTCAAAAAAACATGAACACACTGAGTTTCTTCTATTTATAATTATTTTGGTTCCCTGCCAAAAGACAAAAAACTCGAAACCGTCAAAGGGAGTACATCTATGAGAAAATCCATTTATATTATCGCTGTTTTAACATTGCTCGGAATGAGCGTCTCTGGATGTGCCAAAAAAGTTTCAACCTCATCGAGTACGACTAGTAGCAATGGGCAAACCTCAACGAGCACTTCTTCCTCAGCAAGTTCATCGTCCAATAGCACTTCGTCTGCTTCGAATTCATCGAAGACTTCTTCGTCAACCAATAGCGGTTCTTCCTCGTCATTTAGTAGTTCGTCTAGTTCCTCAAGCTCCTCTAGTTCAGAAAAAACCTCTTTCACGGTCACCTGGGAAAACTGGGATCATTCGGTCCTCGAAACCGACTACGATGTCCAAAAAGGCGATTACGCAACCTATGACAGTGCTCTTCCGACGAAAGAAGAAGACGCTCAATACACTTATGCTTTCGCCGGCTGGGATCCAGCGTTCGCGCCGATTGTCGCCGATACAACCTACGTCGCCAAATATAAAACATCTCTTTCTAAGAGCTATACCATCACTTGGGAAAACTATGATGGCAAGATTCTAGAAGTCGATAATGACGTTCTTTATGGCGTCGTTCCAACTTATGATGGCGCGACCCCAACCAAAGAAAGCACCGTCGATTTAGCGTTTACCTTCTCCAATTGGTCCCCGGCGGTTCAACCTGTCAGTGGTGATACCACCTATACGGCCCAATACGATAGCAAAACGAGACAATACACCGTCGACTTCAAGAACGATGATGGCACCGTTTTACAGACTGGTTTATGGGACTATAACACCACCCCAGTTTATTCCGGCGCCACGCCAACCAAGGCTTCAACCGTGGCGGTCATTTATACATTTAGCGGCTGGTCTCCTGCTATTGCCGCAGTGGCTAACGATATTACCTACACCGCTATTTACCAAACCGCGGCGGTTAACTATACCATTACCTTCAAAAACTGGGATGGCTCTGTTTTGATGTCGATGCCATTTGGCTATGGCACCACGGCTCAATATCCAGGCTACACAAATCCAACACGGCCTTCGACCAACACGACAGCTTACGACTTTATAGGCTGGGATAGAGAACTCGCCGTCGTCACATGTGATGCTGAGTATACCGCTCAGTATCAGGAAAAGACTCGTCTCTATGCCATTACGTTCTACGATTCGGATGGACAAACGGTATTACAACAAGACTATCTTGAATATGACACCATGCCATCCTTTACAGGATCCACTCCAACCAAAGCCACAACCGCCCAATACACTTATACCTTTAAAGGCTGGGATCACGATATTGTCGCGGTCGCGGGCGATGCTATTTACGTCGCCGTTTATACCAGCACCACCAATATTTACACGGTTAGATTCCTTAATTGGGATGGGACGCTCTTGCAACAAAGCCGTCTTGAATATGGCGCGACGCCGTATTACAGCAAACTAGATCCAACCAAAGCGCAAGACGTCCAATACACCTATTCGTTCATTGGGTGGAACAATTCAATCTCCCCGGTAACGGGAGATACGGATTATAAGGCCACCTTCGAAGCCAACATCCGCTCGTACACCATCACCTTTAATAACTACGATGGCACTGCCTTGCAGTCTGGAAAGTGGAACTATGGCACGACCCCGACATATAATGGGGCTACGCCGACCAAAGCCTCGAGCGATCCTTCTAAACGTTATGTCTTCTCGGGATGGGATACGACAATCGCCGAAGTCACGGGCGATCATACTTATACCGCTCAATACACGACTGAAGATATCTTCTATACGATTACCTTCAAAAACTACGATGGAACTGTCTTACAAACTTCGCAGGTCGCTGGTGGAGCCACGCCAACCTGTGCCACCCCAACGAGAGCGGAAGACGTTTATTATCACGTCTACACTTTCACCGGCTGGACTCCAACCGTCGTGGCCGCTTCTGCTGATGCGACCTATGTTGCTCAATTCACCCCATCGGTCCAAAAGGTAGTCTACAATGCCACAATGGATTCTACCCACAATAGTGAATCCTCCTATGAGCTTCACTGGAATACCGTTTCTCCTACTTATACCGGTAAAGCTCAAGCTTGGCAGGGTTCCGACGGTTCGGCGGGAAATGATGACTTAGCCAGCTTTACATATTATTTCTCGACCGATTCTCAAAATCTCAGTGCCCAAACAGTAAATTCAATACCTGTCAGTGGCAGTTTCTTCAGCGTGACAAACTTGATAGGCGCTGTGACTATGAACGTCGACTTCGTTTGCCACTTCCCGAATTTATTATCGGCTCAGTTAAACTTTGCTTATCCGTATATTGGCACAAATACTACCCCAGACTTCGCTATCCGTACGTCGAGCGATGCAAACGCATCCCATAACACCATCAAAAACCAACCAGACATCAAGAATACCTCTAATGTCACTAAGAGCTATGTTGTAAGCAGCGGCAACGGAATAGGCTACTTCATCGTCTCTAATCTAACAAATGTCAAAACGATTTGTTTCAGTTTTAATACCTATCTTGGCAAACCTACTACCTCATGGCTAACTTTGTCGCTTACTAACGCCATATTCAACTTCAATTACCCTCTCGCGTAACTAAAGACACAACAAAATCAAAAGCGTCCAGAATCCCTGCAGATCCTAGACGCTTTTTACGTTTCAAATAACGAGAGCCATCCCCAACGCAAGCTCGAAGATGTCGTGATGACGATACTTGTCCGTGTCCATCCCCATCGTAGCCTTGTCCCATTTAAGAGAATCGAGCTGGTCGACTCCAAAGAAGAACTCATAAAAATCAAAGCCATAGTAATCGGACACGGCTTGCATGCCCGCGCATTCCATATCGACGGCTATGCAGCCCTCTTTCCGACGCTCTTTGATCTCCGATTCGGTCTCTTTATAGAAGGCGTCCGTCGTCCAACATTTACCAGCAAAATAAGGAATTTTGCTTTCTTTTAGAAACCGTTCAATGAATTCGTGGTTCTTAATTTTGATGTAGTCGGCGGCTGGAGCGTAATGATAGGAAAGCCCTTCGTCCCGATAAGCCTCGGTCGGCACCATGAAACAGAGAGACGGGATATTCTTATCAAGGCGGCCCGCGCTGCCAAAGGCGATGAATTTCTTGGCTCCCACCATGTGGGAGGCTTCGATCATGTAAGTGCCAGCGAGAGCGCTCCCCATCGGCGAGTTGTAGAAGCAGATTTTCTTACCTTTGTAGGTTAAGGCATAAATCGGCGTGTGACCGTTTGTGGAGGCAAGATCCGCCACGACTTCCGGATGATATTCTTCAATGATCATCGAAGTCAACTTCCACGAAAAAGTAATAATGCAGACATCGGCGATGTCTTTGCCTGACCCAAAAATACTTTGAGGTGACATCTTGCCATCTTCTTTACGATAGGAATCGGTGATCATCGAGAAAGCCTCCTAAAAATGAGCGGAAACGATTTACGGATAGTATAACAAATCATCAAAAATTCCAAATGGCTTTCGAAGCCGCTCTAACTCGGTCATTATTGTTTTCGCTGACGGAACATTTAATTTTTTTAAAAATTCACGAATTCAATATGAATAGTAGGAATAAAAGACCTTTTGTTATCCTTTTCATTGACCAATAGTCGTTTTATACTATTTAGAGATTAAACAATAAAGCAGTTACTCATTATTTGCGCAAAAGCTATTGAGCAAAGCAATTAATTATGGTTCCACAAGGAAAAGTATTTAGTAAATGTCTTATATGCTTTTCCACGTTGTTTGCGCTGGTGGCCTGCGGAGAAAATGGCATCAATTACTCCACGCTGGATTTCACCGCTTTAATTAGTCGCGCCAAAAAAGAAGGCCAAGTAGTTTCGTTAGGAATGCACGATGGCTGGCCTACTGGGCAAAAGATGTGGGACGATTTGGAACTTTTCTATGGCATCAAAGACACGGATACGGATATGGGCTCCGCGAAAATCCTTAAATGCTTCAAGGGTGATTCTGACGCTCTCGTTTCTTCTCCCGATATCGGAGATGTTGGACTTGAATATGCTCGCGAAGCTAAAAGCCAGGGTTTGTTGGCTGGATACAAAACCTCTTATTGGGATGAAATTCCTTCATGGGCCAAAGACGACACTGGGCAGTATATCGTCAGCTTTACCGGCACTTTAGCGTTCCTCTACGATTCAGCATTCGCTGATAACGCACCAAAGAGTTTTGCTGACATTGAAAAAGGCGATTACAAAGTTGGCATTGCCAGCGTCAGCAGCGGTTCGACTGGTCAGTTCTCCGTCTACGCGGCGGCTTTGGCTTTCGGCGGCGGCATCAACAACATCGAGCCTGGAATTGCCTTCTTCAAAAAGTTAGCTCAGCAAGGGCGGCTTATTGAAAACCTCAAAACCGATAATTTGCCAACGAGTGGCTACGAAGACAAAATCCGCGTCCTAATCAGTTGGGATTTCTCCGCTCTAGCCTATCGCGACGAAGCGGCCACCCAAACGCCGGCGAAAAACTATGGAGCCTGCATTCCTTCCGATGGATCGGTCACCTCTGGCTACGCGACCATCATTAGCAAAACGGCCAAGCACCCTTATTCCGCGATGCTTGCTCGCGAATACATCCTTTCCGATGCTGGTCAGCTGAATATCGCTTCGCTTTACGCAACCCCAATCCGCTCCGTCAAATTGCCAACTGAACTAGAAAACAAACGAATTCCCCGTGACCAATACACATCCAGCCAAACTTCGATGGGTGCCAAATTTACCTTGGACCTTTCTAAGACTATCAAAACCGCATGGGAGGACGAGGTTGAGACCGAAGCAGGTCTCATCCGCGCGGAATAACGGTGCGAAGGGCTTGGGCGTTCCTTCTCGGTTTGATCTCCTTTTGCTCTCCGTCTTTTTATCTCGGATCATCTCAGGTCTCGTTATCTCCGATCGTCCAAAAAGAAAATGCTACATCTGCCACCACTTTGAAAGCTTTGGCCGATCCTAGCGAAGAGCCATATTTCTGCTCAATCGATGGGGAACAGACTGGCATTATTTCCGATATCACAGCTTTGCTAGGCAAAGAAAGCGGACAAAAGATCGAAATGCTGCCCGTCTCCACTTACAAAGATTATGAAACTCATTTGAAAGCAAAAGACTATGACCTCCTTCTAAACGCTTCCGACACGTTCTCGAGCGATTTCCTTTCTGGATACGATTTGACGGACTCCTATCTCAGCGTTTCCTATTCCAAAGCCACATTGCGCAACAACACAAAATCGCCGACCATGATTGCTTGTTTAGGCGATAATTCGATGGCCGGCACCTACGCCCGTTCCATCTATTATCCGAACCAAATCCAAGTTTATGGGACGGTCGATGAGGCCCTTGAATCGGTTAAAAAAGAAGAATGCTATGCCGCTATCATCAACTCCATATATGCTCAAAAACTTCAAAACGAAGACGTTCGGAGTGTTTACACATTCACAAAGCTTTCGGATTACTCGCTCAAACTTAAGATTGCCGTCAAACACGCCGACGATAACGCCGTCTTAAACGCCCTCAACAATGCCATAGCCTCAATTGGCGAAGACAAATTTAGCGTCATCGTCTCCCGCTATTCCCATTTCGTGAAGCCCACCCCAACTTTACTCGACCAGATTTATCTAAACCCCATGCCTTATGTTCTGGGCTTCGGAAGCTTAATATTGGTTTTCATCGCCGTCGTCATCATTTTCTTCTATTCAGGGCGCCGCAAGGCGATGGTGATCGCCAACCGAGAATTTGAACGTTTCATAACCTACGTTTGCCAGAATAACGAGGCGGTCTTTGAGGTCAACCTCCAAACCCGCGTCATGAGTCACTATCTTCTTGAAGGCAAGAAAATCAAAACGGTTCAGCAACCATTTTCGCTTGAGCAGAATTTCCTTGGCAAGATTCATCCCGACGAAAGGCCGATGGTCGAACAAGAAGTAAGCGATGAAGCTTTGCACGAATTGATTACGACGGGCGGCAAAAAATCCATCGAAACCCGTGTGCAAGATGATCAGGGCAACTATTTTTGGAGTTATATCATCATGCAGGGCATCGTGCCAACTCATAGCCAGCCCGCGAACTTCATGGTCTTTATTCACTCGATTGAAGACCAAAAACAAAAAGATGCCCACGCCAAAACTCTCTTGCAAAATGCGGTTAGCCAAGCCGAAACTGCGAATAAATCCAAGAGCGAATTCTTGGCCAGAATGTCCCACGAAATCCGCACTCCGCTTAACGCCATCATCGGTCTAGCGACGATCGCACGCAAATACGATGAAGATCCAAAGAAAATCGATGATTGCCTGAATAAGATTGATTCGTCTTCGCAAGTGTTACTCAGTTTAATCAACGACATCCTCGATATGTCGGCCATTGAGAACAACAAGATGAAGCTTTCCTCGACGCCATTTGATTTGCTGACGACCCTCAAGAATCTCCGTGATATCTACATACCTCAATGCCGTGGCAAGAATATCACTTTGACCACGCATTTCGATATTCCGGATTCATCGGTTATTGGCGATGAACTGCGTGTCTCTCAGATTCTCCTAAATCTCTTAAGCAACGCCTACAAATTCACCGATGAGAACGGACAGATTACTTTCGAGGCTAGTCGCACCTCCGTTCATGATAGAAAAGGCTATTACCGTTTCCTCGTGAAGGATACGGGCGTTGGCATGTCCGAGGAAATGCAGCGCCGCTTATTCAAACCTTTCGAACAAGAAAATCCAGAAACCGCTCAAAAATACGGAGGTTCAGGATTGGGCCTTTCGATTGTCAAAAGCCTCGTGGAAATGATGGAAGGAAACATTTCCGTCGTTTCCGCGCAAAACAAAGGCACAACATTCACAATCGATTTGCCTTTCCTTTTAACCGAGGAAAGTGAGAAACGAGTTCCTACGGAAAAGAAAGAAACTGATGCCGTCACATACGACTTCCATAAAGCCAAAATCTTGTTGGCCGAAGATAATGCCATCAACCGCGAAATCGCCAGCGAGCTCCTCAAAATGGTTAATCTCGTCTGTTGTTGCGTTAACAACGGCCAAGAGGCTGTAGCGGCCTTCCAGGCCTCAAAAGAAGGCGAATACAAATTAATCTTGATGGACATTCAAATGCCGATTATGAATGGTTATGAGGCCACGAAGACCATCCGCGCCCTAAAGAGGGACGACGCCCCAATCGTTCCCATCTACGCGATGACTGCCAACGCCTATTCGGAAGACGTGACCCACGCTTTATCGGCCGGAATGAACGGCCACATCGCGAAGCCGATCGATCCGCCTACGCTCTATCGGACGATTGAGGAAGCGTTACATGTCACTTCCGACACATCAAACGATAAATAATATAAATAGAATAAGCCGAACCAAATCATCAATTCTTTCAATAAATTGGATTTATTGAGGTTTTTTCGAAAAGACACGGGGACATTGTATCAAGAGCATTGCCCATCCAAGTGCGAAAAAAGACGCCCGTCATACGAGCGGCTTATTTCATTGTTTTGGTGGGCCCAACAGGAATCGAACCTGCATGAGTTGCCTCATTAGATCCTAAGGCTTGCGGGGCAAACTGCGGGGTTTGCTTTCTTCTGTCCTATTTGTGAATATTTCACCCGCCTATGGCCGTATTTCTTGTTTGTCCGCATGAAGGAAATGTAAGCAATATGAATCTTTTGTATTCCTTCACGGGGGCCAAATGCGGACCAAATGCGGACGAACTGCGGACAGGATTCGGACGTGGTTTTGGCTAGGATACCTTGTCGGTTCTGCCTGTTTCGGGAACGGCTTTCGCTCCCAATTCCATTCTAGAAACCGCTGTAGGCAAAAGCAACAAATAAATAATGTTTTTATTCGATGAATTCTATTCTTTTTTGCCTAGTCCGCATTCTTCTTTGTCCGCATTAAAGACAAATCATTAGACGCGAGGAGGGGAAAACCTCTAGCGGATTGCTCAAACACCTATGATATACTGCCAAAAAGTTTCAAAGACAAAGCCATCAGATTAAGTCCAACTCAGCTTTCTTGAATGAGTCGAGGTCATCATGCCGATTGGGATGATTTGGGTTAAAGTAGCAAAGCATATCCACTCTAAGGTCATAACCCGAGTTGGCTTCAAGCCAGTCGTTAACCGTCTTCAAGGCAACTTTTGCTGCTCGATTTTTTTCGTAGCCGAATATTCCAGTCGAGATACACGGGAAAGCGATGGAATGAACATCCAGTTCCCTGGCTTTATCCAAGGCGTTTTTGTAGCAAAGCGAAAGAAGATCCGGACGTTCTTCGCCGTTGTAATCGGCGCAATCCGGTCCTGCAGTATGGAAAACATATTTTTGTTTAAGCCTATACCCTTCAGTTACAACGATCCCCCCGACATCGACGTGCCCCACTTTCGCTAAATCGGCATCCATTCGTCTTCCGGCTGCCGTTCTAATGGCGTCGTCGACTCCGCCTCCATGCCAAAGGCCAGTATTCGCGGCATTTACGATAGCCTCGTCATCGCATTGAGTAATGTCTTGCTCAATGATACGAATTCCTTTATTCACCGAAATAGTCTCCATCGCTCGTCTTAAGGATAGCTAAAGCCTGTTTTAAAAGCTCCCAAATTGGCTGAATCGGGGTAAAGCAAGGAATGATGTCTGACCCCGGGCCGATACCGCCCCAGAAGATGCCAATCACTTTTGAAGTCTCGGCGTCAATGGTCGGAGAGCCGGAATTACCAGGCTTCCCAAACATATCAGCGAAGACTGCTGTTCTTGCGCCGCCGTTAATCACGTTGACACTGGCAACCTTGCCCGTCGTAACCGAGATTTCTTGGAAGGACTCGCCTCCAAAAGGATAGCCAGCCATATAAAAATCGTGGGTCGGAGTGTAGTCAGCGCTCTTCTTAGACGCCAAAGAAAAGAATTTGAATTTATAGTCATCTGTTGCAATCCTTAGCAGGGCAACGTCATTGACTTTGTCGCCTACGATTGTGACGAATGGGAAATATTTGAAAATCCGTTGGCCATCCTCGGTGAAGAAGGCGACTCTTATCTTCTGCTCTTTCTTCGAGATGCAATGGGCACAGGTCAAAACGAACCCATCGGGTGAGATGATGAAGCCCGTCCCCTGCCCATCCTCATCGGAGATTGAAACAACGGCCTGTTCTAGGAATTTCTGGTTTACAGCGAATTTCTCGTTGGCAATATCCTTATAAAGGCCGGGCAAAGCGTAGACCCCAGCATATAGACTCTTCTTGAGTTCCGGACTCATTTCTCCGCCACCTTCATTCGAAAGGTCGTATCCGGCATCCTTGGCATATTGTAAAACGTCGTCTGCGATAATTGATCTGTTATCCGAGTCATCAACAGTTCGGACACTAGCATTCATTATGACCTGCTGAATGATATTTCTCACCTCACGAGCGTTAGCAAAATCCGGACTCTGACGCTTAATGTCCGTGATTCTAGCCAAATCCTCCAAGGCGTCATCGCTAATCGAATACTTGAGCTTTTTAAGCATCGACACCGCGATTTCCTTCAACTCTTCCCTTGTGTAATCCGGGAAGTCCAGCGTGAACTGGATTCTTGAACTAAAGCCGGGATTCGTAGAAAGCATTTGAAGCATCTCTTTTCGATAGCCGGCCAGGATCACGCAGAACTGCCCCCGCTTGTCTTCCATCTCTTTGAGAAGTGTCGCGATGGATTCGTCTCCCCCTGGAGTTAAAGCGAGAGAGTAGGCTTCGTCGATGAATAAGACTCCGCCCATCGCTTTATCGATCATCTCTTGGGTCTTTGCCCCGCTACTACCAGCGTATTTGCCAACCAATTCAGCGACATCCGTTTCGACGAACTTCGCCGCCGGTAATGCCCCCGCTTGATAAAGCAATGTAGAAAGTACTCGTGCCACTTCCGTTTTGCCGGTTCCCGGATTCCCATAAAAGCACATGTGAATGTTGAGCTGACCAGGGTTCTTTTTGACGGTTGCTTGGATTTTGGCAATCGTTTTTTTCACGGAATCCAACCCAATCATTTCGGCCAGTTGCTCTTCGGGGGTCTCAACAGCGGTATCGCCATTATGATGGAGTGGAATCTTATTTGTTTTCGCAACCGATTCGACATCTTCGATCTCGATGGCTTTTGGCGCATCGGTTTTCGAAATAGTCCTCATCGACTGAGCCATTGTGGCTTGGTCGATGAATTTACGGATTTCTCTAGCGTTGCCGAAATTAACGGACTTTCTTTGGTAATCCGTGAGATCCAGCATCGCTTCGAGGGCTTCTTTCGTACAAGAATATCCCGTTTTTGCCAGCATCCCCTCAGCTATCTGCCTCAATTCGTCCCGCGAATAATCGGGGAACTCTACATTGAACTGGATTCGTGACTTGAAACCAGGGTTCGTAGCAATCATTTTTTCGGTTTCGTTCCTGTAACCAGCTAGAATCACGCAGAATTTGCCTCGATAGTCCTCCATCGCTTTCAACAATTCTGCCACGGCTTCACTACCGAAATCTCTTGGATCTTCCTCATGGGCGAGTTCATAGGCTTCGTCGATGAACAAAACTCCGCCCATCGCCGACTTAATAACGTCTCTTGTCTTCTGAGCCGTCTCGCCGATATACTGACCGACCAGATCGCCCCTGCTCGTTTCCACGAGTTTGTTCTTAGGCAAGGCTCCTGCTTCGAAAAGGATTTGGGCGACAATACGGGCAACTTCCGTTTTCCCGGTGCCAGGATTGCCTTCAAACGTCATGTGGATGTCCACAGGTTTCCCCTGGTTTTTCGCTACATAGGCTTCCACCATCTTGATCGTATTCTTGACCGGCTCGAGCCCAATCAATTGATTAAGCTTCTCATCTCCACTGTCAGCGGCCTTCTTCGGGGCAGCCTTTACCTTAGCGGAAGGTTTAACCAACTTATGGATCGCATCAACGGCGTTCTGCAAGGTTTTCTCGTCCCACGTGGATAGTTTGTCAGTCAAAGTCTTAGCCCCGCCGTCAAAGCCCTCGTAATGCGTTTTAATCGCGTCGTTAAGGAGAGCCACAGGATCTCCAACGGCCTGCCCACCGACCGAATAACTAATTGCAATCTCTTTTTTCGAGCAAGCAATTAGCAAAGCGAGCCCGTTCCACAAGGTCTTCATCATCTCGCCGACATCCTCAGATGAATCGCCAAGAAAATCGTAGACATATTTTTTGGCACAAACATCTGAAGTGGCGTCGATCGCCTTGGCCAACTCGTCAAGGATGTTTTTCGGCGCTTTTCGTTCTTCTACGCCGTAACTAGACCAGCACGAGTTATCAAAAATGCTGTTCGTAATAACAAAGCTTTTGACTTTCTTCTCAAGTGCCTCGACATCGTTCAATAGAACTAGCGACGGTTTGAGGATGTCATCGGGTATCGCTGTGCCAACTTTTGCCTCGATTTCAGGCAAAGCCAGAGCCGGAAAATCGACATCCCAGCCAAGTTTCGCCGCCGCTTGAGACAAATACTTATCCTTGTCTTTAACGGCGTTCAAAACGCCCGAAAGCGAAAGCTTCTCAGTGCTGTTGCCCTTCGCGTCTAGATAAGTGCGGATATTCGCGATGGACTCTTCAAGATTGCTAAACAGTTTATCGATTTTGCTTGTCTTCAGAACATAGTCCTGCACCTTACGAAAAGAGGGGAGTTTTTCACACACATCGTCCGTGTTCACAGCGATGTCGGCTTTGCTGGCGGTCGGCCGGTCGGAAAGCAAAATGGTGCGAACCTCTTGAATGAGAATCGCAGAGGCTCCGCCCACTTCGAGCTGGTCGCTCACTTGTTCCATCTTTCCACCACAAAACGGGCAGAAAGCCATGGGCGTGTCGAAGCTGATCTCTTTATGGCATTTGGTGCAGCGGTATTTCATTTCTGTTCAAGCCCCAAAGCTTTCTTTACGGCATCGAGAGGGTTGGAATAGAAGACTGGCTTCGCACTACCGTTCTTTAGCGCATCAGGAAGTTTATCGAACTGTTCCTTGCACTTGTCGGGAATGAGAAGAGTCTTCGCTCCCGCGCCAATCGCGGTTGTGACAATCTCCGTCAGTTCGGCGGACACCGGCATCAAAGACTCAGAGGCCACAATTCGGCCCACAACGGCAATAGATGGCAAGACGGGCTTGTCGCCAAAGATTGAGCAAAGCCCGATAAGTTCGGCGACCGAAACGTCATCGCCGCACCCCAAAGGGAACGAAGAAGCCCGGAGAACGGCCCAATACTTGGTCGCCCGAAATTGGCTTTTCCGTTTTTTTAAGGGTAATAAGACGGAGTTCCGAGCAAGGCAAGTAAGTTTTCTTTGATTTGGGAGCAACCTAACCCCGGTTCTCCTTGACCCCGTTTAGCGTATAAATGTCGCTTCAGAGCCGGCAAATAAAGGTAGGAATACTTCGCCCACCGAGCTGAAGGTCGCGATTGGAAAAGATATTGTACAGGGCCCTCTTGCCAAGCCGAATCAGCCCAGTAACCCTGTGCCGAGCGGAAACTGCTCCAGCCTTTCTCGCTAAAAGTGACTGCTATGTTAGGTCTAAAACTTCTTGATGTACCGGTTGCCCAAGGAAACGGCCCCGCGGCTAAGGGTAGTTGCGGCCTGCGAAGAAAGCGGAAACTCCCCTTGGGTGCTTCCTACCTGGCAGGTCGTTTACGACTTAGGATGTGAGAAAAAGGTTGGTAAGGGCCTTTGCTACTTGTCGCTGAGCCGGAACAAGCTGGCGCAAGTTGATGAATGGAGGACCTACCCCCCTGCGGCTTTTGAGTCTTCATCGGGATAAGTGCCTGAGTAAAGCCGAACTAAAGCCCTAACGGACAGGCTTAAAGACGGTGGCTCTAGCTCTTTCATGCTAAAGGTGACCCTAAAAAGCTGTTTAAATAAGCGAGTTTTGTTCCTTGCAATTGTTTGCACTACTTCTGCCCTAAGCGGCCCCTGCTACAAGGCCCAGACCGGTTTGACTAAATGGGGCTGGTTCTCTAAAGCTTTCCTTCTTCGGTTTTCTCGAAGACCTGATGCCGCGTTAGCCTTCCCTGCCGCCTCTCATTTCCCTTGTTGAATTTTTTCTACCAAAACGGAACGGCTTAAGCGGGCTACAATTAAACCCAATGCCCAACTCGTTCCCTCTCGCCCGTTCCTTTTTGGTAGAAGCTCCAAGAGCAGCTCTTCGGTTTAAGCGTTGAAACTAAAGGCCTCTAAAAGAGGTCTCGCAGCCACAGTGCCAAGATGCCGATAACCGACTCCCTCTTCTTTCCTAAAACAAAGCGACAAGATGACGGAGGTCTTGGAGCGTTTCAGGGTCGTCCGTGCCCCCTTTCGAGCCTTTGGACGCTCCCAGAAACAAGCTCGAGCCCGGTTCTAGTTCCCTGTTCGGTAGGTTCCCAGGACGAAAAGCTAAAGAAAGCCGTCCGGGGTAACGTGTCGCTTCTAACGAAGGACCCCGTTGGTTTTCGACTAAATACTAATGTTGGAGAAATACCTCGCTAGAAAGTCCCCTATCCTCCGCGGTCGCTACTGCA